>ULSM01023837.1_pt1 | contig 10865 bp, 8 predicted proteins | sample 1956381 | NCBI WGS metagenome assembly ULSM01 (sample SAMEA4835710, study PRJEB28245) | human gut metagenome | biome: gut microbiome; material: fecal sample | place: Denmark | collected 2008 | reverse complement strand
GAGGATATAGCAGAGAAAACCAATAAGAATTCCCGCTTTGCACCCCTTCTGACCTTTGCAGAAGGCGATCCGGAGGCAGAAGCCGAGATACTCAGCACCGTCAAGCAAGAGTTGTCATCCCATCTCCAGAACCTCCAGCAGGCAACAGAAGGCGAGTTATCAATAGAAGCCATCGGCAAGACAGCCCACAAGCTCCTCCCTATCGCCACGATGATAGAGATGGAGACCCGCCAGCACATCGCCGCCCTCGCTCCCGAGCATATCAGCGATCTGCCAGAATCTCAGATAAGAGCCTACACCCAGGCCGTCATCGCCGACCTGAAGGCTCTCCTCTAGCTATCAGCTATTGTATCTCTTCCATCGACAGTCCTGTTATTTCCAAGACTGTCGATGCATCCATCCCCTTTGCCAGCATATTTCTGGCAATCTCAAGGCTACGCTGGTTCATGCCTTCTTCTCTGCCTTTCTGGTATCTGTCATCTAGGAGGGTTCTTTCAACACTTACCGAATCCCAGAACTTGTCGTAGGCTCTGAGTTCGGCATCTGTAAAGCCGGAAATCTCCAGCTCCTCTACGGCTTTTCCAATCTCTGGGTCATTTAGCAGGTCGGAAGGAATATCCTTCGTATTGGAATTGATTTCCGTAAGGAAACGAAGCCACAAGACCATCATGCGCTTGTCGGCAATGGAATGAGGAGTGAACTTCGGGAGTTCAATGAAGGTGAAATGCAAGCCTTCAATGACCTTATTACTGTCCTTGTCATGCACGATGCGGTAATTATGGATGAAATCTGGAGTATCATGCACAAAGATATCATTCACAAGATTCAGGGAATATACGGGTTGCAGTTCGCTGTATTTGCCTCCCTTTTTAGCCTGACTCACATAGAGTTTGGATGCATTGAACAGTACTCGCTGCTGGAATGCGTCAGACCATTCCATCTGCATCTCCACGCAGAACTTCCTGCCTCTAGCATCTGTGCAGAGTACATCCACTATGGTGTTTTTGCCCCCTTCGAGCTGGGTACAAGTTCTGTTGGCAGATACTTTATTTCGTGTATCTGCTCCTCTTCGCTGAGCGGCAGGAGTGCGTTAAGAAGGCTGATCAGTCTTTTAGGATGATTGCCGAATATCTTCTTGAACGTAAGGTCTGCCTTAGGATCTAAGTACTTCATAACCATCTGTTTTAAAATTCTATAGCGCAAAGTTACGACTTTATTTTCATCCGCACAAGAGTTTTAGACATTTTTTCAGGCAAAATGAGCTGAAATGTTGAAAAAAAAATCTTTTTCCTCCCGTATTACGTATAGTGTAAAAGATGTAAATGTATATATATATAATATACTTGGTATAGTGTAGGGTAGAAAAATCTGCACCTAACTATCTGATATTCAGTATCTTGTATTTTTAAGATTCTCCCTGGTAGTGATTCGGGCATATTCTGAAGAACCATGATTCTCCCTGATAGTAGCTATTATTAGCTCTGATGGTAACAGTAAAAAGCTAATTCTCCCTGATAGTGATTGAGCACTCAAATGAGGTAAACAAACGATATACTTCCGTTTACCAACTGAAGCGGCTGCGTCGGGTTACAGATATGGCTGCGTTGGGTTAAGGATTCGACTGCATCGGGTTGCAGATATGGCTGCATCGGGTTAAGGATATGGCTGAACTGGGTTACACAGACGGCTGGACTCACTGATTGAGCCACTTGACTTAGTTGATCGAGCCACTTGACTTAACTGATTGAACTACTTGAGTTAGCTGATTGAACCGTATCAGTACTTTTCTGCATGAACTTGCGTGCAAAAGAACAGTTAATGAAGAGGACTTTTCATCAATGAAACTCAAAGCTTGTTTAACAAATTGAGAGTGCGTCATAAGTCACATCCAATACGCCCTGGGCTAGGAGCTTTTGGGCCTTCAGCCCGTCCTCGGCTGCAATTATCTAGACTTACGACACACTTCCCCCACTTTTATCTATATTTTTCATACTCCAAAAACAAGCTAGACGTAAGAAAAATATCATTTCCCCATAGGCGTTAGAAAAAGCCAGAACACCAAACGGAATTTTCTTCTTTTTACCTTTTAAAGCCTCTTCTTACTTTTTTACCTTTTTACTTTTCTATCTCTTTACAGCCCCTCTTATCACGAACCAGGCATGAACTGCAAGGGTGGGAAGAAGGCCGTAATGGGTGCGCATCACCTGGAAACGCTCCTTCAGGGAGGCTTTGTGGTTCTGCGTGGTCATGCCGCCATCCAGAAAATGGGTGAGGACGGCATGGACGTTGCGCAACGGCAACTTGCGGCGAGATGACTCCCGCATGATGCGGATGCACCAGTCTACATCTGCCGAATAACGGTAGTGCAGATCGTAATGAATCTCACGGGCTATGTCTGTGCGGGCATAGAATGACTGGTGACACACCAGCATGCCCCAGATGAACGAACGCCACGTGAGCTTCTTGGGTGGGGCCAGGCGGCGATGACGCAGGAAATGGCCCATCTCGTCCACGATATCGGTATCCCCGTAAAGTACGCCGGGCAGTAATTCGCCTTCGCCTACACAGCCTTCTACATACTCCAGCGTATCGGCTGTAGGAAAGGTGTCACCGGCATTCATGAACACCAGGTAATCGCCCGTAGCTCGGTCGATGCTCTTGTTCATGGCATCATAAAGTCCCTTGTCGGGTTCTGATATCACCACGATTTCGTGCGAGCTCTCGCCTACTGCATTGCGATGCTGATATGCCTTCACCAGCTGGAGGGTACGGTCGCGGGAACCGCCATCCATGATGATGTGCTCGATGTTGCAGTAGGTCTGGCGCTGCACGCTGTCGAGGGTACGCTGCAACTCCTTCTCGGCATTATACGTACAGGTTACGACGGTGAACTTAATCATAACTTATAGTTTTTGTAGGCCATCGCCTCGTTATAAACTTCAATATATTTCAATGCTACGGCATGCTGCGAATAGTTCTGTGCTACCTTCTGCAGACATGCCTGCTTCAGCGCCGCCCTGTCGGCCTCTTCGAGTACCCAGTGGATGCCACTCGCCAGGTCTTCGGTATCGCGGTAGTTGGCCACGTAGCCGTTCTGCTGATGGTCTATCATCTCCGGTATACCTCCTACCCTGAAACCGATGCTCGGCACGCCGCACGCCATCGACTCCATGATGGTGTTAGGGAGGTTATCTTCGAGCGATGGCAGCACGAAGGCATCTGCCGAATTGTAGATTGCCACTATCTGCTTCTCATCGCTGACATAGCCGAGCGAATAGGACGGCAGGGTGAGGTTTACTTCCTCGGAATGGCCGCCCAGGATGGCGATGGAGGTATTCTCCTTCATCTCAGGATAGCGCGCTACCAGCCGGTCGATGGCTTCGATGAAATAACGCATGCCCTTGCGCCCGTCGGTTACGCGCTGGGATACGAAGAGGATGATATGCTTGTCGGCTGGCAGACCGGCACGCAGACGCGCCTCTGCCTGATCCTGCGGACAGAACACGTGGGTATCTATCGGATTCGGGATGTTGGTGATGCGCTGACCTACGAAGAGACCGCTGCCCTTAGCCTGCCGTTCGAGCCAACGGCTACAGGTGACGAAGGAGATGGCGCCGCGATGGTAGAGTTCCTTCTTGCGGCGGAATATCTTTGCTGAGAGGTCGTTCTTGCTGCCTTTATTGGGGAGAAGCGGACAGTTGCCGCAGGCGGAGGCATAGCGGTTGCAGCCACGGGCATAATGGCAGATGCCGGTAGCTGGCCAGAGATCGTGCATGGTCCATACCACCGGTTTGCCGCTGCGGATTATCTTGCGGATGTTCTTGAGTGAGAGCATGCCCTGGTTAATCCAGGAGAGATGGATGACATCTGCCTCCTGAAACTCGCGGAGCCTGGTGATATCGGTACCCGATGTTGCCATGTCTACCTCCCAGAGGCGCTGACGGGAGAAATGGAGATGCCAGAACACGCACCAGCGCTCCCACAGGAAGTTCCACTGCAACCTGAGCGAACGGGGCAGACTGACCACGGTAATGTCTTCTGTCTCCTTGTCGCGTACCAACATCTTTGCCTTAACGCCATTGTTGTTAAGGGCATCCATCAGGCGGTTGGCTGCTACTGCCGCTCCGCCTGTCTTTTCACTTGTATTTACTATGAGTACTCTCATCTGCGTATATTTTTGATACCGCAAAAAGCTGCGTATATTGATTGATACTGCAAAGATAGTACAAATCGGAGACAAAACAAAATAAAAAGGCATGTTTTTTTCGAGGAAATCGGAAAAGAGGAAACGGAAGGGGGAGAAAGGAGCATAAAAAAAACATACCACAACTCTCAACGAGCTGTGGCATGCAATATGTTTAACTTAAAAAAATCTAATCAAAATAGTCTCACGACTTTCTCAATTATCGGTTAAACAATCTACCTTAAAACCTAATAACTAAAAACCTAAATCTATTACTACTAACCTAAACAATCTATTAACCTTTTGACGCTGCAAAATTACTACTATTTCGGCTATTCACCAAATATTCAGCCAAGAAAGTGTGACGTTTTTGCATTTTTTTGATATATATCAATCAAAAATGAACAAAAGAAACGGAAATTAACAACTTTCTGACACTTTTCCTACATTTTGCTGAATATAAAGCTTCTGCCCTTTCAGGGCGTGCTGCTTGCGTTCTATCCTTTCTGGATAAGAACGGTGGCATAGGCGGAGATGCCCTCCATTCTGCCCGTGAATCCGAGTTTCTCGGTGGTTGTTGCCTTGATGGATATCTGGTCTTCGTCTACCCCCATCACCTCTGCCAGACAGGCTTTCATGGCTGGCACATGCGGGTTGAGTTTAGGGCGTTCGGCACAGACTGTAGCATCGATATTGCCCAGTGTATAACCCTTGGTAGCTATCAGTTCCATCGTTTTGCGGAGCAGTATCTTAGAATCCACATTCAGTGTCTCTGCTGCCGTATCCGGGAAATGATATCCGATATCACGCATGTTGGCGGCGCCCAGCAGGGCATCGCAAATGGCATGTATCAGCACATCGGCATCGCTGTGGCCCAGCAATCCCAGTTCATAATCTATCTTGATTCCTCCCAGCCACAAGTCGCGGTCAACCACCAGCTTGTGGACATCATATCCAAATCCTACACGTATATTCATATCTATATATAATAACTAATCAATAATCACTAAAAAACTATCTCTTAAAGAGGTCCTTCAGTCCATCCATATCAAACGACAGGGTGAAGCGGAGGGTCTGGTCGAGCGGGTTACTCTTGGCGGTAGCCACCACATAGGCAGCATCGAGCGAGAAGACATTCATCTTGAAACCGGCACCCACGGTGAAGTACTTGCGGTTACCCTTGCTCTGACTCTCATGATGATAACCGGCACGGAGCGCAAACTTATCATTGTATACATACTCGGCACCCAGACCATAGTTGATTTCCTCCAGCTCTTCCTTGAAACCGCCAGGGGCATCGCTGAAACTCTTGAAGATACCGCTGATGCCCGAAATATCATCATACTCACGATGCACACGGTCTTCATATTCTGAATTGTCCTCACCCTCTTCCTGCTTCGGAACGGTAGGCACCAGATACTTGTTGGCATCGGCTGCCAGGGTGATGCGGTTGTACTCGTCGATAGGAATCATCAGCGAAGCACCCAGACGCATGTTGGCTGGCAGGAACTCGCCATACTCCTTGCCACTGAAAGTAATCTTACTACCTATGTTAGAAATATTCAAGCCCAAACCCAACTGGCATTCGCGCTGGCCGATGACCACATAGTTCTGGTAATAGGCAGCGATATCGGCTGCGAAAGCGGAGGCTGGCGAATTATCTTCGGTATAATCGAAGCGCATATCGGAATAGATCCAGCGGATGGCGGCAGCAAGAGAGAACTTCTCGCTGAGCATCAGAGAATAAGCCACATCGACCGACATCTCGTAAGGATTGATGGTCATACCCGTGCCACTCTCGGCACCCTCTTCGCTGGTAAACACTTCACCCATATTGAAATAGCGGAGCGATGCAGATACGGCGCTGTAATCACCAATGCGGTAATAGCCAGAGAGATAGGCAAGATTCATATCATTGACCAGCGAGCGCAGCCAAGGAGTGAAGCTGAGCGACACACCGGCACGCGAAATGGTGAAAGGATATTTTGCCGGATTCCAGTACTGAGAGTTAACATCAGGGTCGGTAGCCGCACCGATATCTCCCAAGCCGCCACCACGGGCATCAGGAGCTATGGTTTGCGAAATGACTGCATAGTTCACAGGATTGAAGAGATCTTTCTTATCCTGCGCCTTCACTTCTGATGCCATCAGAGCGAGACATCCCAAGATGAATATCTTATAGATTTTTTTCATTCCCATTGTAAATATATTTTTATTTAATAATGATGAGTTTCTTGACTTTTGAGGTATAGCTGCTGCCATCGCTCGCCACCTTGACGCGATAGAGATATACGCCGGTGCCCAGAGGGGTGCCGCTATCGGAGGTGAGGTCCCAGCTTACGGTATAGCTGCCCGAGGTAGGTACACCGCTTTCGGAATGGCGCCAGTGCTGTCTGCCCGATGAATCGAACACTTCTACCACCACGTCCATATCGCTCTCTGTGCGGTCGTGGCTGATGATGAAGGTGGTGGAGGTCTTAGCCGGATTGGCGGTTACGCCCACATCGAAGAGCGCCGGACTCAGTGCCTTCACCACATTGAAGCGGAGCTTCACCGTAGAACTGTTGTTCTGGATATCCCAGGCACGGAAGGTGAGTTCGTGCTTGCCCGGTTCCAGTTGCGGTATGCTGTAATAGGTAGAACCGCTGGTATAGGTTCCGAAATCGTAGATGAAATTGCTGTTCAGCACGTAGGTCTTCGACATATCGCCATCTATCACCAACTGCAGGTCGTGACCGATACCGCTTCCGGCAGCATTGATTCCGTCCTTATCGATTATCTTTGCCACAAAGAACGGGGTGGTGTTGACATTGCCGCCATCTACGAAGGAAGGCGAATTGAGATAGCAGTAGATGGAAGGACCGATGGAATCGTTCTTCTGCTCCTCGCTCTCGCCTACCGTAAACTGCTCGCTGGAGCCGTGGGCGGAGAGGGTCTTGGCGGTATTCACCGCATAGAGGTTGACCAGACCGCTTTGGTTGGAATAATTGATATCCAGCGGAACGGCAAAGGAGAAGGTAAACTTGCCGCCTCTTACGCTATCGGTGCCCTGATACAGGGTCTTGGTTCTGTCTTTGTATTCGAAAGCCTTCTCAGCGCCATCCTTGCCGGTATCGTTCAGGCGACAGGTAACCGTTTCCTTGGAATCTCTTACGGTAGCGGTGATGACGCCCCGGAAGTCGTCTGCTCCCTCGATATGACCTGCCATGCGAGCGATAGAGCCTGCCTTCAGCATCGGCAGGGTTGCGGCTCCGGCAACAGGAATGCCATTGATGGAATCTACCACAATCTGATGCATAGGCAGATTGAGTGCAAGAGCAGGGTCGCCCAGAAGGGAATAATGGAGATGGTTCACCGTGACATCGGAGCCGGAAGTTGGTCCGTTGCCGCTCACCAGGTCGTTCTGCGCCAGTCGGTGCGCCTCGCCTATCGTAATAGGCTTACCGTCTACCAGACTGAGCACTCTGTGGATGAAGGCACGGTTGATATGTCTGTTATACTGGGCGTAAACGGTACGGGTGGTGCCATAGAAAGCTACTGCGCCGCCTTTATCGTTGAGCAGCGCATATTCGCCGATGTTGGCTTCGAGCCCGTCGAACGGCATGATATCGCAGGAGGCGGTTACCCAGAGCGGCAGGTTGGTATTGCGGAAATCGGCAAAATCGGTGAGTTTCAGAACTGATTCGTGCGACATCTGTGTAGGATCGCCATGTCCGGCATAATCCATGATGAGGGCTCCCGCAGCCTGCTGCTGTTTGATAATCCGCGTTGCTTCGGGATAGGTATTGCCCGAAGAGGAGGTTTCGCGGGTATAGGCATCCCACATCACTTTCTTGACGAGATAGGCGGGATAGGTGGTGAGCACATCATTTGCCACATCATCGGCATCCTGCATGTGGAGGTTTCCGTTTCCGTCATCGCCCATAAACATCAGGGTGTTCTGCCAGGCACCTACATTGGCATTCTGAGCATAACTGATGGTCTTGTCTACCAGCACCTGGGCTTCTTCTGCATAAGTTACCGGGAAGCGGCCTACGGCTACATCTTGCAGCTCACGGTTAGGATACAGTCCGGCTCCCTCGCCGAGCATGCCGAACCAGCTGTCGCTGACGAAGCAGGAAACGGCACTGAAGGAGTTTTCACTCTCAAAGCACAGCAGATAATCGTCTGGATTCAGGGTTCTGCAACCGGAGGTAAGCATGCGGTTATCCCATACGCAGTCGCCGAAGAGCAGGAGATATTTCGGCATATCTGCCTCGCTCTGCGCCTTATCAGAAAGCATGCGCAGGTAGCGGCGGTAGGCGTTGGCATCGGGGGTACCGCTAGAAAATTCGTTATAGAGTTCATCGGCAGGCACGATGGTAACGCGCAGTCCGTCGTGCTGTTCATGAAATTTTTTCAGCCGCTGTGCCTGTTTCAGCAGTTTCTGTGAGGTCGGGATGATGATGACCATATCGGCTGCTCCATCGGCATGATGATTCTGGTTGGTGATGCCGTAGACATACTGGGCAGCCGGAATCTTTCCACCGGCGGCCAGGTTGGCAGCGGTAAAGGCACAGCTTCCAGGCTCTGCCCACGTTACGGAGATATAATCGAGGCGGATGGAAGCACCTGACAAGACCTTGATAGAGATGGTATCCTTATCCTGGAAATCGGAAATGGGATAAGTGGCAACCTTCTCTGTAGCCTTGAGGTAAGCTATATCCTCCGTAGGATTGTCATTCTTGAGAGAAAGGGTGATTTCGCCCAAAACCTTACCATTCTTCAGTATCTGAGCCTTGCTGTCTGTGGTGGTAGTCAGGGCTACGGAGAGTTTACCTGCCGCAGAACCGGTGGTATTCGTGATTACCACTTTCTTTTCATCGCCCACCTTCAGTTCTTCTGCATCGAAGAGGTTTCTGCCGCCATGATAGTAGCTGTAACCATCTGACTCGTAGAGGGAATGATAATCGTATGGCTGGGGATAATGGGAAGAGACAAAGGTGGCTGAATCCTGCACCAGTGGCTCTCCATCGGTCTGGGTAATAAAATAGTAGCCGTAATCGGAATAAGGATTACGGATGCGCTGGAGGGCAGTTTCTGACTTCCAGGATACCGGACCCTCGGCATAGAAATAATGCTTGCCGCCAACGATGCACTGGGGAACTTCCTGAAGATCGTCGGTAGCCTGCAGTTCGCTCGCCAGAAGGGCTTCGTTCTGCAGATTGCCGCCATAGCCGTAAATCTTCACCTTGCTGATATCGGAGAAACCTGCCTGGCGCACTACCTGTTCGGTAAGCTGATGGAAACCGGTTTCGCTGACTCTGATCTTCGCCCATCTGCCTGAGGCTAGGACGGAATGGGAGGCATAGAGGGAAGAGGCTGAGCGCAAAGCATCAGAAGAAGTGAAGGCTGATACTTTGCCCTTAGCCAACAGAGAACCTCGACTGGAACGCTCGGAGCGCTTCAGAGGACGGGCATCTACCTGGAGCATGAAGCTGACCAGCAGCTGATGGCGGTTATTGCGGAATACGACAGGACTGAAATCTATCTGGAGTACGCCCTGCTTACGACATTCGGTAACCCGCTGCTGGGGTAATACCTGCTCAGGAGGGACTGCACCCGACAGGCGGTTGTAATTGGCGATGTCGGAGGCAGTCATATCGATATACTCGCCATATTTCAGGCTGACTGTATATACGGAGTCACGATATGCACCGGTCAAAGGAATGGAATACACGAAACGGGGCAACACGGAATCTACTCTGACTTCCGAAGAGGTCAGATTGAAGAATCGCTGTGCCTGAGCAGGAGCCACCAGCATGAACAGGCATGCCAGCAGCATGTATTTCCAAACCTTCGTTGTGTTCATATCGATATATTACTTGCAATATTGTTTATTTACAGTGAAAATCGAGCACCTTCCTGTCTTCGAGATAGCCTACGAGATGGTCGTCGATGTTGACAGGACCGCAGCCTGTAGGACATCCGGTATAGAGCAGGTCGCCCGTCTTGAGCGTGAAGTACTGGCTGATGTAGGAGATGATTTCATCTACCTTGTAGAGCATATCGCTCGTGCAGCCTTCCTGTACGGTCTTGTCATTGAGATCGAGGCGGAAGTGCAGTGCCTGGATATCACGGAACTTCTGGATGTCGACCCATTCACCGATAACGGCAGAACCGTCGAATCCCTTGGCGAGTTCCCAAGGTTGGCCAGCCTCGCGCAGTTTCTTCTGCATCTCGCGTGCCGTAAAATCGATACCTACGGTTACTGCATCGTAATAGCGGTGGGCGAAACGCTGCGGAATGGTCTTTCCCAACTTGGATATTCTGACCACTACTTCGGTTTCATACTCTATTCTTCCCAGATGATCAGGGATGAAGAAAGGCTTGCCGTTATTGAGCAAAGCAGAATCTGCCTTGGTAAAAATGACAGGACGCTCTGGTTTAGATAACGTACCATGCAGCGATTTATTGTGTTCGGTATAGTTCATACCGATGGCAAATATCTTCATAACATCAAATTTTTATATAAAAAAGAAATGGGAGTTAGAAGCAAAGCGAGGCTTAACTTCATAACTCCCGGTATTCTAATTTAACTATAAGTCAAATTAACGCTTGCTTTTGAGTAATGATTACTCAGCAGCAAGAGTAAAGCGCTGGTAAGCAACGATCTTGAGATCCTTGCTCTGAGAAGCGAGGT
>ULSM01010605.1_pt1 | contig 10888 bp, 7 predicted proteins | sample 1956381 | NCBI WGS metagenome assembly ULSM01 (sample SAMEA4835710, study PRJEB28245) | human gut metagenome | biome: gut microbiome; material: fecal sample | place: Denmark | collected 2008 | reverse complement strand
CGTGTATGTACATCTGCACCCCCTCGTAGCCGTCGCGGCTGCCGGTGTTGGTCACGGTGACTGTCGCCCTCACACTTCCTCCGGGAGCGAGAGTGCCCTTGCTCAGTGTCAGGTCGCTGTAGGCGAAGGTGGTGTAGCTCAGTCCGTAGCCGAACGGATAGAGCGGGTCGTTGCGCACATCGAGATAGTTGCTCTGATACTTGCGGTAGTCCTTCGCCCCGTCAGGCACGGGGCGTCCTGTGGGAAGGTGGTTGTAGTATATCGGCACCTGTCCTGTCGCAGCCGGCATGGTCATGGTGAGCTTGCCCGACGGCACCTTGTCGCCGAACAGCACGTCGGCAATGGCGTCGGCAGCCTCGCTTCCTCCGAACCACACATTCATGATGGCAGGCACGTGTCTGCTCTCCCATGTCATCACTGTGGGGCGTCCCGAGAAGTTGAGAAGCACCACGGGCTTGCCCGTAGCCACAAGTTCCTTGAGCAGGGACATCTGTATGTCGGGCAGGGTGAGGTCTGAACGGCTCGACGACTCACCGCTCATCTCCGAGCTCTCTCCCATGGCACACACTATCACGTCGGCGTCGCGCGCCACTCTCAGAGCCTCAGCCCTCATGGCGTTGTCGTCGCCGCGCTTTATTGTCCTGCCGAACTCGGAGTCCTTCTGCATCTGTGCGTCGGCAATGAGGTTGCATCCCTGGGCATAAAGAATCTCCGCCTTGCCTGCCACGGCACGCTCGAGTCCTTCCTTGAGAGTGGAATATCTGTCCGGCGTATATGCCACACACCACGTTCCAGCCATGTTGGCGCGCGTGTCGGCGAGCGGACCTATAAGCGCTATCTTTCCCTTCTTCTCGAGCGGCAGCAGGTTGTTGTCGTTCTTCAGCAGCACGAATGTCTCTGCCGCCATGTCGCGTGCGGCTCTGCGGTTCTCCTCTGTGAAGATGTCTTTCTTGCGCCGTTTGCCGTCACAGAACTTGTAAGGGTCGTCAAACAGTCCGAGTATGTATTTCGCCTCAAGCACCCGGCGGCATGCGTTGTCTATGTCGCTCATGCTCACACGTCCCTCTTCCAGCGACTTCTCGAGCGTCTGCACGAATCCGCGCGTACACATGTCCATGTCTGTCCCAGCCTTCAGTGCCTGTGCCGAAACCGAAGGAAGGTCGCCCAGCCCGTGGGTCATCATCTCTCCAATGGAGCCGTAGTCTGAAGCCACGAGCCCGCCGAAGTGCCACGTGTCGCGCAGCAGTTCGGTGAGAAGCCATCTGTTTCCCGTCGCCGGAACGCCGTCCACGATGTTGAACGACGACATGACGCTGCTCACACCGGCATCGACAGCCGCCTTGTAAGGTGGCAAATACTGGTTGAACATGCGCACGCGGCTCATGTCCACGGTGTTGTAGTCGCGCCCAGCCTCGGCTCCGCCATACAGCGCGAAGTGCTTCAGGCATGCCATGATGTTGCTGTTCTGCGAGTAGTCTCCCTGATAACCGCGCACCATTGCCTCGGCTATGCGCGAGCCGAGAAACGGATCCTCGCCTCCGCCTTCAGCCACACGGCCCCACCGCGCGTCCACGCAAATGTCCACCATCGGGCTGAAAGTCCAGTTTATTCCGTCCGCGCTCGCCTCCTTGGCAGCTATGCGCGCGCCATTCTCTATGGCTTCCATGTCCCAGCTGCACGACTGTGCGAGAGGGATGGGGAATATGGTCTCATATCCGTGAATGACGTCCATGCCCACAAGCAGCGGTATTCCCAGACGGCTTTTCTTCACAGCCACCTCCTGCAAGGCGCGTATGCCGTCCACTCCCTTTATGTTGAAGACGCCTCCTACACTGCCTGCCGCTATCTCTCCTCCTACTTCCGAATCGGCTGCCTTGCCGGTTGTGATGTCTCCGGCAACGACAAGATTCAGTTGTCCTATCTTCTCCTTGACTGTCATCTTGGACATAAGCTTGTCCACAAATGCCTTCATTTCATGGTTGTCCGCCATCATCGCCGGCACCGACATCAATACCGCCAGCACGGACACAATAATCCTTTTCATGCTTTTCTTCTCTGTGTTATTATGTTTCTTATAGTATCTCTTATTATTATCTGTATTGCATGACATTATTATCGGCAGGATGCGATGTCGCTGTCAATAGTATGTGTCATTATGATTTATGCGTCAAAAGCGTGTTTACTCTGTATCATTCTCCGCAGAACCATAGCCCGCACCACTGTCGGCAATACGGAGAGGGCATGCGCTTTTATGCCGTCCGTCTGTTAATCCAACGTTCTATTTCTATTATTATTACCTCATTCTTAACATCGTTTCACGATACAGCGATTGTAAGCATGCCATTTCACTTATTTTAAACAAAACGTACATAGAAGCGGATGAATCCATGTCACACCTTATTATATATATGTCACGCTCATGAAAAGCTGTCCGGCGGCACATGAATAAATCTTACCCGGCGCGCATTCAGGCGATGGTCTGCCGGCATAAGGGCTGCGGCGTGATATGAGGAAAATAAAAAAGTCCTTTTGTCATGCCTTGGATGTGCATGGACAAAAGGACTGTTTGTGTCATGACATTGTGTCTGCCATATTATCAGTCGAGCTGAGCCAGCTTGCCGTCAGAACCGAGTACCTCTTTGATTTTGTGCTCATAGAGCTCAATCATGAGGTCACGTGCCGGTCCGCAGTACTTACGCGGGTCGAACTCACCCGGTTTCTCAGCGAACACCTTACGCACAGCTGCTGTGAAAGCAAGACGTGAGTCTGAGTCGATGTTGATTTTGCAGACTGCGCTTGCGGCTGCCTTGCGGAGCTGTTCCTCAGGTATGCCCACTGCGTCAGGCAGCTTGCCGCCATACTGGTTGATCATGTCTACATACTCCTGTGGAACAGAAGAAGAGCCGTGGAGCACGATTGGGAATCCCGGCAGTTTCTCCATGATGGCGTCGAGAACGTCGAATGCCAATGGAGGAGGAACCAGACGGCCTGTCTTCGGGTCGCGTGTGCACTGCTCCGGTTTGAACTTATAAGCACCGTGGCTTGTACCTATGGAGATGGCAAGTGAGTCAACTCCTGTCTTTGTAACGAAGTCGATAACCTCTTCCGGCTTTGTATAGTGAGACTCTTCTGCAACAACCTCATCCTCAACTCCGGCAAGAACGCCGAGCTCGCCTTCCACTGTAACGTCGAACTGATGTGCGTATTCTACAACCTTCTTGGTGAGAGCTACGTTCTCATCGTATGGAAGAGCGGAGCCGTCTATCATCACTGAAGAGAAGCCCATGTCCACACAGCTCTTGCAAAGCTCGAAGCTGTCACCGTGGTCAAGGTGGAGAACGATTTCAGGATGCTTGCATCCGAGTTCCTTTGCATATTCTACAGCACCCTGTGCCATGTAGCGCAGAAGTGTCTGGTTGGCGTAGTTGCGCGCTCCTTTGGAAACCTGAAGGATCACCGGAGACTTCAGTTCAGAAGACGCCTTGATGATTGCCTGCAACTGCTCCATGTTGTTGAAGTTGAAAGCAGGGATAGCATAACCTCCATTAATGGCTTTCTTGAACATCTCACGTGTGTTCACCAAGCCTAAATCTTTATAGTTTACCATAATTGTAAAAGTTTATTTAAAACGTTGTCTTATGTCATATAACCGATTGCAAAGTTAGTATTTTAATTTGGCAACACAAAGTGATACAACGTTTTTTAACCCAAATAGGCATTCTGAATACGGCATGTCGCGGGGGCGTCCTTACGCACGGAGGCAATCGTCCTGCCGCAAACGCTCCGGACGACATATCCGACGGGTGAGAAACGGGGCACCGGATATGATGAGAAAGGTGTACGGACACCGGGCGGAACATGGGGGTCTGAGCCGTACTGTTACTGTAATCGAGTGCTCGAAAACGCTGCAATCAATACTCAAAGTATACATTTTATCACTGTTTTTCCTTACTTCAAAATCAAAATGTAGTTCATTTTTACTAATTAATGATAAAAAACGAACAGACAAAGCTGTTATCAAATCTTAAATACGTAACTTTGCAAGTCGCGGATTATTACCTTACAGGCATCACCGGATACCTATACCGCACATTGACAACAGTCAGAACCAAAAATAATTAAAAACATAACAGATAATGAAACAGACAGACATCAGACCCGCAAACGGGAAACTCGGAATCATGGTCGTCGGATGCGGCGCCGTGACAACAACATTCATGACAGGCGTACTCATGGCACGCAAAGGACTGACAAAACCCGTTGGGTCAATGACACAATACGACAAGATTCGCGTAGGTAAAGGCAACGAGAAGAAATATCTGCACTATGCCGACATCGTTCCGCTTGCCTCGCTTGACGACATTGTGTTCGGGACATGGGATGTTTACCCCCAGAACGCCTACCAGGCGGCTATGTACGCCGAGGTTCTTAAGGAGAAGGACATCGAACCCGTACGCGATGAGCTTGAGAAAATTGTGCCGATGAAAGCTGCTTTTGACAAGAACTACGCAAAACGACTTGACGGCGACAACGTGAAAGACTGCGCCACACGATGGGAAATGACCGAGGCTTTGCGCCAGGACATACGCTCCTTCAAGGAGGAAAACGGATGCTCGCGCATCGTTGTGATATGGGCGGCTTCCACAGAGATATATGTTCCCTACTGCGAAGAGGTGCACGGAACACTCGAGGCACTCGAAAAGGCGATGAAGGACGACGACCGCGAGCACGTGGCTCCGTCTATGTGCTATGCATACGCGGCACTGGCAGAGGGAGCGCCGTTCATAATGGGAGCGCCGAACACCACGGTTGACATTCCGGCAATGTGGGAAATGGCGGAAAAGACAAAGATGCCTATCGCAGGAAAAGACTTCAAGACCGGACAGACTCTGGTGAAAAGCGGATTCGCACCCATCATCGGCACACGCTGCCTCGGACTGAGCGGATGGTTCTCGACAAACATCCTCGGCAACCGCGACGGTCTTGTGCTCGACGAACCGGCTAACTTCCACACGAAGGAAGTGAGCAAACTGTCTACTCTGGAGACAATACTGAAACCGGAGGATCAGCCCGACCTGTACACTGACTATTATCATAAGGTGCGCATAAACTACTATCCTCCACGCAACGACAACAAGGAAGGATGGGACAACATCGACATTTTCGGATGGATGGGATACCCCATGCAGATCAAGATTAACTTCCTATGCCGCGACTCAATACTCGCCGCGCCGCTGCTGCTCGACCTCTGTCTGCTCAGCGACCTTGCGGCACGGGCAGGACGCTACGGCATACAGCGATTCCTGAGTTTCTTCCTCAAGAGTCCGATGCACGACTTCACAAAAGGCGAGGAGGCTGTGAACAACCTCTATCAGCAGTACACCATGCTGAAGAACGCAATACGCGAGATGGGCGGTTATGAGGCAGACGAGGAGATAGACTGACGTCCGCGACACACAGGACATTCTCTCCGGAAAAACAACGGAGACGCGACGGCGGCTGTGCCAACAAGGTACAGCCGCCGTGTTTTTTACATTCTTAATGGCTGAAATCATATTTATACGCAGTCTAACCATTCGTGTAAACAAAAAAATTCGTAATTTTGTATGTGTCATTCCTAACGTACAAGACACCCGCATTCTTCCATCGGATGCTACACGCGAGCACTGAAACAATCTGACAACAAACTTATCCGCTATGAATATCAGAAGTATCCTGCTGGTCAGCGCACTTGTTCTGACATTTAAACCGGCAGCAGCACAAAATGACAAGCCGCAGACATACATCTGCGAGAAACCGTATGAAGTGGAGAAGATAACACCTCCGCAAGGCAAGAAAGTAAGGAACGTCATACTGATGATAGGCGACGGCATGAGCCTTATGCACGTCTACTCGGCATGGACGGCAAATCACGGGCGGCTGTGGTTGGAAAACGCGCAAGTCACAGGGCTGTCCAAGACCTACTGCACCGACCGTCTCATCACCGACTCCGGTGCCGGAGGCACTGCATTAGCCACCGGACACAAGACCAGATACCACGCTGTGGGAGTGGATCCGGACGGCAAACCGCTTACCACACTATGCGATGTGGCTAAATCACTCGGCAAGGATGCTGGCATAGCTGTCACATGCCGGCTGTGGGACGCCACACCCGCCGACTTCTGCTGCCACAACTCCGACCGCGACAACGAGCAGGAGATAACAGCCGACTACGCTGACTGCGGCATAGACTATGCGTTCGGAGGCGGAGCGAAATACTTCACAAAGCGCAAGGACGGACGCGACATCTTCGAAGAACTGAGACAGAACGGCTACCACATATCGCGCTCATGGGAAGACCTTTCTGCATGGAAGAAGGGCAAAGTGTTCGCTGTTCCCTACGAAGTGGACACTCCCCTGCCCGACGAAAGGGGCGATCTGCTCGCACGGGCCGCGCTGAAAGGCATATCGCTCATGAACCAGAACGCTAACGGATTCTTCATGATGATAGAAGGATCGCAGCTCGACGACTACGGACATTTCAACCAACTGGACATGCTGATGAAGGAAACGCTCGACTTCGACCGCACCGTCGGCGAGGTGATGAAGTGGGCGGCGCAGGACGGCGAGACCCTTGTCGTAGTGACAGCCGACCACGAAACGGGCGGACTAACGCTCATCGACGGTGACAAGGAAGAAGGAATGATAACATGCCGGTTCTCCACCGGAAGCCACTCAGGCGTGATGGTGCCGGTCTATGCGTTCGGTCCGGGCTCGGAAAACTTCACGGGCATAATGGAGAACACTGACATTTTCTGGAAGATAAAGAGCCTTATGGAACGCCGATAAGGCGGCGGTCCGGATGCGGGAACGGCTCTTCCGCCGTCACGCAAGACTAAAGAAACACTCACCACACAACTCAAATACACATCATGAGAATAAAAACAATAACGGCAGTCATGCTTGCCGCACTTGCAACAACAGCCGGAGCGCAGAACCTCATTCCGTCCGGCTCACCGCTGTACAAGCTTCCATACAAGAACACTTACGTCATGCAGACTCTCGTGGCAGAGAATACCTTCCGCACGGCAAAGGTGGAAAAGACCGTGCCGGGCTCTTTCGAGAAGGCACGAAAAGTGCTTCCCGCACCTTACTGGGAAGGTCATGAGAAGGAAATAGAGATGTACTGGAAGGCATGGCAGATAGGAATAAAGAACATATGCCAGCCGCTTGACGACTCAGGATTCGTCACAAGCTACATCGCGCCAGCCTACAACGGCAACATATTCATGTGGGACGACGCCTTCATAACGATGTTCTGCCGCTACGGGCGCAACTTCTTCCCTTTCCAGAAGACACTCGACAACTTTTACGCAAAGCAGCATCCTGACGGTTTCATATGCCGCGAGATACGCGCAGACGGCTCCGACTGCTTCAGCCGATACGACCCCACGAGCACCGGTCCCAACCTTCTGCCGTGGTCGGAATGGAAATACTACACCCAGTTCGGTGACGACAACCGCCTCAACAAGGTGTTTCCCGTGCTTGCGGCATACTACAAATGGCTGAAGCTCAACCGCACATGGCGCAACGGCACCTACTGGAGCAGCGGCTGGGGAACGGGCATGGACAACATGCCACGGGTGCCCGAAGGCTACAACACCATATACAGCAACGGCCACATGATATGGCTCGACGCATGCCTCCAGCAGATAATGGTTGCCGACATACTGCTTAAAATGGGCTTCTATCTGGAACGCTGGCAGGAGATAGAGGAGTTTGAGGACGACATAAAGAAGCTGTCCGAATACATAAACAATAATATGTGGAGCGAGAAAGACGCTTTCCTATACGACCAGTATGCCGACAACAGCCTCAGCACGACGCAGGGCATATACGCCTACTGGGCACTGCACACCGACGTTCTGCCCAAAGACAGGCTCGACGCGCTGGTGAGCCATCTCGAGGACACCACAAAATTCAACCGTCCCCACCGCGTGGCGTCACTCGCGGCAGACCATCCCAAGTACAAGGCAAACGGCAGATACTGGACCGGCGGAGTGTGGCCCGGCACAAACTATATGGTCATCTCCGGACTTACCGACAAAGGATACCGCCGTCTGGCGCACGACATCACAATGAACCATTATAACAACGTGCTGAAAGTATATGAGAAGACAGGCACCTTCTGGGAGTATTACGCACCGGAGAAAGCCGAACCCGGATTCATGGCACGGAAGGACTTCGTGGGCTGGACGGGACTGCCGCCTATCGCTGAGCTCATTGAATACATCTTCGGAATACGCGCCAACGTGCAGGAAAACAACATAACGCTCGATGTGAACCTTACCGACGGATACGGCATAGACCGCTACCCGTACGGTGCCGACGGACTTATATCGTTCAAGGTGGCACGCCGGGGCTCAGCCGGAGAGAAGCCGAAGGTGACCGTCACCACCAACACACCGTTCAGACTCACCCTGATGTGGGGCGACAACAAGATTGAAAAGGAAATAAAGAAAGGCACCCAGACTGTATGATTACTGCCGTAAGAGACACGGGCAAGGGGAACACCGCTGACAGCATTCCCCTTGCCCGTATTGTTTTATGATATTCGTCACCGCGCCATCGCGCCGGTTCTTCAGCGGCTGCGCCTCCCTGCGACAAGCCTGAAGGCATAAGCCAGCACCACCGCAAAGCCTGCCAAAGGAATGACAAACGGCACGATGTTGTTCACACTGTCAGCCACAAGTCCCATGAGAAGGAACGCGCAGCCACCCACCGGAGTCATCATGAGTATGGAAGACGCACTCTTCGTGAGTCCGCCGAGCCCCCGCAGGGTGAGCGAGAAGATTGTCGGGAACATTATAGCCTCAAACATATAGTTGCACATCAGAGCCACAAGCGATACCCTGCCGAAATTGCCCAGCACCGTCAGCATGCACGCCACAGTGCCCACAGCACACCAGAAGAGCATCTTCTCCGCCGCCACGCGCCGCATTATCCAGCTCCCGACGAAGCGTCCTATCATGAAAACGGCAAGCGCACCCGTTATCACCATCGACGCGCCATGGTCGCTCATCCATCCCTGACCGGTGACGAAGTTGATGAAATAGCTGTTTATCGATATCTCAGCCACCTCATAGGCGAGCAACGCCGACAGCCCGAACACGAACATGCCGTTCTTCCACAGCCTCGCGATATTGCCTTTCCCGTCAGCCGCAGAGCCGTCGTCATCATGGCTTATCTCGGGCAGTCTCACTCTTGAGAAAGCCACCGCTATAAGCAGCACCACCACTCCCATCACGGTGTAAGGCACAGCCACGCCGCCCTCCGCGCCTCCCACGCCGAAGAGGAACGAGCCCACCCCGAACGTCGCCGCCATGCATCCGAGTCCGTTGAACGACTGAGAGAAGTTCAGACGGCTCGTTGCCGTCTCCTTCGGACCAAGCTCCGTGACATACGGGTTTGCCGATGTCTCAAGAAACACCAGACCGCATCCTATCACAAACAGCGCGGCAAGAAAGGCGTAGAACGTCCCCGCAGCCGAGCACGGTATGAAGAGCAGCGAGCCGAGGGCGAACAGGATGAGTCCGGCTATCACTCCCTTACGGTAGCCGTAACGGTTGATGAACAGTCCGGCAGGTATAGCCATGGTGAAATATCCGAGATAAGTCATGACCTGAATCAGCGCGGACTGCGCGATGTTTATGTCAAGCTCGTTCTGGAAATGTTTGTTCAGCACGTCGAGAATGGCTCTCGCAAATCCCCACATGAAGAACAGTGAGGTGATCAGCACAAACGGCACAAGATAGCGTCTGTCGCTCAATGATGTCTTCTTTTTTTCCATTTCTGTGTTTTGCCGACCGTTGCCGGAGGTGCCATCCTGTCCGAAGCACGCGCCGGCATGAGGGTCTTATGTTGTTGTTCAGTTCTTTCCTCCGTTCTTGATGTTAAGCAATGTCATGTTCTCCAGCACTGTCTTCTGAGCCGTCTGCTGCAATATCTCCGCCTGCTCCTCCGGCAGTCCGCAGCAGACACCGGTCTGATAGGGGCGTTGCCATATCGTGGTGAATATGACGTTTGCCGCCAGATAACTGCCCACAGGCGACGGATGGAAACAGTCGGGGGCGTAAAGCACATACTCGGGATGCTCCTTTCTCACCGTCTGCCATGCCATTCCGACAGGCGCGCACCACGCTCCGTTGTCGTGAGCCATCTCAAGATAGGACGTCTTCAGGCGTTCCTGCATCGTCTGATAGTCGTCGTCGAGGGCGTAACCGTTCTTGTATACGTTGCCATACTTATGTCCCCAGGTCATGTAGAACACCACCTTTGCCTCCGGCGAATATTTCACGGCAAGACTGTCTATTGTCTTCGCGTAAGGATATACGGTGCGTGCCACAGTCCGGGTGTCTGCCGCCGGACCGGCACTGAACTCCTGCACCACCACGTAGTCCCATCCTCCGCGCCGCAGCAGCTCGTGCAGGCGCGGATTGCGAAGGTGTCCCGACAGATGCTCTCCGCCTTTCACCACGGTCGTGATGCTCAGTCTCATGCCCTGCGACGCGGCTATGGAGCGCACCGTAGACGGCAGGTCGTTGAAGAAAGTGTAGCTGTTGCCTATCCACAACATGCGCAGCGAGTCTCTCTCCTCCGCGCCCGACACCATCGCCACAAGCGACATCAGTGTCACAAGAAGAATATGTCTGACATTCATCATTTTGGTTTTATGTTAGCAGAAAGGGCGGATACGGTTTTCTGTATATCATCATTCCGCCCGTAAAAGATGCGAACCGAAGTTTTGTTCGTGCAAAATTAATCAATCTTTCCATATCAGCCAACATTGTGGAAGACTTATTATAATAATGTGGGAGATATATTGCGATAATGTGGAATCAAATGTATA
>ULSM01001116.1_pt1 | contig 11046 bp, 9 predicted proteins | sample 1956381 | NCBI WGS metagenome assembly ULSM01 (sample SAMEA4835710, study PRJEB28245) | human gut metagenome | biome: gut microbiome; material: fecal sample | place: Denmark | collected 2008 | reverse complement strand
GCGTTCTGCCCGATATATAGCCGTCCTTCTTGGCTTTTGATTCGCAGAGAACGCGGTATTCCCTGCCGACCATCGCAGAAGTCCGCGCCGCCGCAATCTTCTCCTGTGCGGCACAGAGCTCTGAGAACCATTTTCCCTTTTCTTCTCTCGAAACGGGGTCGTCCATCTTTGCGGCACGGGTGCCCTCGCGGGGTGAGAAAATAAAAGTATAAAGCGATGTGTACTGCGCTTTTTCAATAAGTTTCACAGTGTCAAGAAACTCTTCGTAAGTCTCGCCGGGGAATCCGACAATTATATCGCTCGTCACCGAAAGCTCCGGCATGACGCTGCGGGCATATTCAAGCAGGGAGAGATACTTTTCGGCCGTATATCCGCGGTTCATCGCTTTTAGCACTCTGTCGTTTCCGCACTGGACGGGAAGATGTAGATGCTTCGCAACCTTTTCGCACTGCGCCATGGTGTCAAGCAGCTCATGCGTGCAGTCCTTCGGGTGCGAGGTCATGAAGCGTATGATGAAATCGCCGTCGATATTATTTATCTCGCGCAGAAGAGATGCAAAATTCATCTCGCCCTCGCGGTCGTTTCCGTAGGAATTGACATTCTGCCCGAGCAAGGTTATTTCTTTATATCCGCTCCTGACAAGCTCGCGCGCCTCGCTGATTATAATATCGCTGCTGCGGCTGCGCTCGCGTCCGCGGACATAGGGAACTATGCAGTAAGTGCAGAAGTTGTTGCACCCGTACATTATCGGCAGCCACGCTTTGAATGTGCTGTCTCTGTGCAGAGGCAAATCTTCCGCGATAACGCCGTCGGAATTTTCGATATCAAATACACGCTTGCCGGTAGACAGCGCACGGTAAAGCAGTTCCGGGAATTTATGCGCGGCATGAGTGCCGAAAACTATATCGACAAACGGATAGCTCTTCTGAATCTTTTCGGCTATCCTCTCCTGCTGCATCATGCATCCGCAGAGGATTATTTTGAAGTCGGGATTCTTCTCTTTTATTTTCTTGAGTGCACCAACATTTCCGAAGAGTCTGTCTTCAGCGTGCTCTCGGACGGCGCAGGTGTTAAAAAGCGATATATCCGCATTTTCCGGCTCTTCGGTGAAACCGAAACCCATTTTTTCAAGCAAACCCTTGAGTCTCTCACTGTCGGCAACATTGCCCTGACAGCCGAAAGTGTGGACATAAGCGAGCGGCTTACGCCCGTCAAGGCGCGTTTCAAGCACTGTATGTACAAGTCCGCAGAACTCCATCTGTCTGTCGAGCTCCTCCTGCGGAACAATTATGTTTCTGTCTTTGGAAAGCGGCAAATCAGTTCTCCTCCGAAAAATTTTTAATCAGTTTATTATACAACGAAAAGTGAATTTGCACAAGCTCAATAATATAAAAACTTCTGTATATTTACAAAATCCGTGTTAATAAAAAATTTTTCTTTCAAGGCTGTTAATAAAATTAAAAATAGGCTATAATCATCATATGTTACTTTAATCGGAGGCACATATGGACAGGCACTACGATATAACTATTATCGGCAGCTGTCCCGCAGGACTGTCGGCGGTGCTCTATGTAAAGCGCGCAGGGCTCACCTGCGCCGTTATCGGCAAGGACGGCGGAGCGCTGGAAAAGGCGGAAAAGATAGAGAATTATTTCGGCACAGGAGCAATTTCCGGTGCAGAGCTTGTAAAACGCGGCGTTGAGCAGGCAAAGGAGCTGGGGGCGGATATATTCAGAGAAGAGGTTTTTTCGCTCGGTTGGAACGGCGATTACACCGTATCGTGCTCGGAGGATAACTTTGTCTCCCCCGCCGTTATAATCGCGACCGGCTCGGCGAGAAAAAGTGTGAATATCCCCGGCATCAAAGAATTCGAGGGAAAAGGCGTCAGCTACTGTGCAGTCTGCGATGCGTTTTTCTATCGCGGAAAAGATGTTGCAGTGCTCGGAAACGGCGCATATGCACTGCACGAGATAGGCGATCTTTCGGGAGTCGCAGAAAGTGTTACTCTGCTCACAAACGGCGTCGAACCGAACGGAGACTTCGGCAATATAAAAATCATAACCGATCCGATAGATTCACTTTACGGCGAAAACAGGCTCAGCGGAGTTAAATTCAAAGACGGTTCTAGCCTGCCTGTTTCCGGGCTGTTTATCGCACTCGGGAGCGCCGCCGCAAGCGACCTTGCAAAGAAAGTCGGCGCACCGGTTGAAGGAAACTCGATAAAAGTCGGCGCCGATATGTCAACGGGGCTGCCGGGACTTTTCGCCGCCGGAGACTGCACGGGCGGTCTGCTTCAGGTAAGCGTTGCCGTCGGAGAGGGCGCAAAAGCGGCGATGAGCGCGATAAAATTCGTAAAATCATCCGGCGGGAGGAACGACAATTGAAAAGTTTTACTATAGGGAAAAACGACGCCAATCAACGCGTTGACAAATTCATAAAAAAGACCGTTCCGAATCTTCCGGATTCGTTGATGTACAAATACATCAGACTCAAGCGCATAAAGCTCAACGGCAAACGGTGCGAAATATCCACGCGCCTGAAAGAGGGCGACAAAGTGGATATGTACATAAACGACGAATTTTTCGAGCAGCGGTTCGACAGATACGATTTCATGCACGCTTCGACGAATCTCACGGTCATCTACGAAGACGAGAATATAATGCTGCTCGACAAAAAAGTCGGACTTCTTTCGCACCCCGACGAGCGCGAATACAACGACACTCTTCTGACCAGGATAAAGCGCTATCTCTACGAAAAGGGCGAATATAATCCGTCCGACGAAAACTCTTTTTCGCCCGCGCTCATAAACAGAATCGACCGCAACACAGGCGGAATAGTCATGGCCGCAAAGAACGCAGAAGCCCTGAGAATCATGAACCAGAAGCTCAAGGACAGAGAAATAAAGAAATTCTATCTCTGTGTTGTCCACGGAACATTGAAAGAAAAAGAAGGCATCCTGCACGGCTGGCTGACAAAGGATGAAAAGAAGAATCTCGTCAAGGTCTCGTCCCGCAAAACGGAAGGCGCAAAGGAGATAAAGACAAAGTACCGCGTGCTCGCGGAAAACAAAAATATGAGCCTCGTTGAAGTTGAACTGCTGACGGGGCGCACGCATCAGATAAGAGCGCACTTCGCCTCGATAGGTCATCCTCTGCTCGGAGACGGAAAATACGGGCGCAACTCCATGAACAAGGAGAGCGGATATAAAAAGCAGTTTCTGTATTCATACAAGCTGAAATTCGACTTTATCACCGATGCGCAGTCGCTCAACTATCTCAACGGCAAGCAGTTTGAAGTCAGGAATGTGTGGTTCAAAGACGCATTTCTAAACGGCGAGCTGTGATTTGATTATGAACTAACTATAAAACTTGCAAATTCGGCTTGTCAAAACTAATAAAATAGTATAAAATAAGAATGTTATAGACCGTCAGGTCAAACCAACCTTAACAAAGAAAAGGATGAAAAAGAATGGCAAACAAAGACACTCAGCGGACTTCTGCCGAGTCATACCGTGACGACAGAAAGGCCCGCCTCGCTCAGTCTGCGAAAAAGAGTCAAAAGAAGAGCGAGAAGAGCAAGGCAGCGGCAAAGATAGTCAAAATGGTAGTAGCTATCGTTCTTGCCGTCGTAGTTGCAGGCGGAATCGTTTGGAAAGTTCTCGACGATACGGCCGCTATCAAGAAGAATACAACCGTGTTCTCTTTGGGCGACGATATCCGCGTTTCGGAAGTTGAGTTTACATATTACTACAGCCAGTATCTCAACAATATCTACTCATACGCTCAGCAGTACGCAATGTACGGCATGAACATCGGCATTGACCCGACAAAGTCGCCGGATGAGCAGAACTACGGCACCGATGCCGACGGAAAAGAAATGCTTCTTTCCGATTATCTCAAGAATGAGACCATCTCCGCCCTCCAGACCTACAAGATTCTCTATGCCGAAGCTATCAAGGCAGGCTACAAGCTCACAGACGACGAGCAGAAGTCAATTGACGATCAGGTCGAGGAGCTCAGGAACACCGCCGCAGAGAACAAATACTCTCTCAACGCCTACCTCAAGGCGAGCTACGGCAAGGGTATAAACGAGAAGTTCCTGCGCAAGCAGCTCGAGATGCAAAATATCGTTTCGAGATACCAGAGCGACACCTCAAAGAAGCTCACCGATTCTTACAACGCCGCCGACATAAAGGCTGTCTACGACAAGGATCACAGCGCATATAACGCAGTTGATGCAAGAACCCTTTCGTTCGCAATAGAGACTCTCACTGCAAAGGACGGCGAGACCTCTGAGCAGCTTGCCGCCCGCCAGAAGGCCGCCGCGGCGAAGGTCAAGGCTGAGGCTGAAGCCGCTCTCAAAGCCTGCACCAGCGAAAAAGCTTTCCTTGAGCAGGCAAAGAAAAAGAACAGCTCCACCGAAAACTATGACGCGGAGTCCGCAACCGCCCTCAACGAGGCCGCAAAGTCAACCATCACCTCCTATGTCTCCGAGGACGCCGCAAAGTGGGCGTTTGACAGCGCGAGAAAGGCAGGAGATGTCAAGCTCTTTGAAGTCGGCAGCGACGGCAACGTGAGCTCATATGTTATCCTCTATATCAACAAGGGCAGCTACGCTCCCATGGCCTCGAACGTAAGACATATTCTCATCTCGTTCACCGACAATGCAAGCTCGTCCTCCGAGGCAACCGACGAGCAGAAGAAGGCCGCAAAGGCTTCCGCCGACAAGATCTACAAGGAGTGGCAGAGCGGAGCTAAGACCGAAGATTCGTTCGCAGCTCTCGCAAAAGAAAAGTCCAAGGATACCGGAAGCGCCGCTGACGGCGGACTTATAAGCGGCATCACCTCAAGCGCCAACTACGTTGAGTCCTTCCGCAACTGGGCTACCGACAGCAGCAGAAAGGTCGGCGACACCGGTATTGTCGAGTCCGAGTACGGCTACCACATCATGTACTATTCGGGCAGTGACTACGCTTGGAAGAGCGCCATTCGCTCCACAAAGGCCAGCGAGGACTTTGAGAAGCAGCTTGACGAGCTTGAAGGCTCCGACGAGTACAAGCTCAACAAGAAGGACAAGAATATCGATAAGGCAGTCAAGGACTTCCTCAAGACCTTCAAGCAGAGACTCGCAATGAGCAACAGCACCGCAAAGAAGAGAAGCTACTAAGCAATAAAAAATTGTCCCTCGGGAGTAAAAACTTCCGAGGGATTTTTTTCGTACATAAAACATGCCCGGGACATTCATATCCCGGGCTATATTTTTTATTCGTCCGCAAGAGCGGCTTTTATCATTATCGCACACTCAAGTCTCTTCTGTTCAAGAGCACACGAGAGCTTGTGCGGCTTGAAGATGGTGTTGTTATACTGCATGTTATTGGCGTTGCATCCGCCGCTGCAATAGAACTTCGCCCAGCAATCGACGCACTCTTCTTTTGAGTAGATGTTCGCTTTCGAGAACATCTTCTTCATCTTGTAGTCGATAGAATCGTCAAGCACGCTGCCCATCTTCCACTCGTCCATGCCCACGAACTGATGGCAGGGATAGATATCGCCCTCCGGAGTGACGGCAACATACTCGTTGCCGCAGCTGCATCCGCGGAGTCTCTTGATTGCGCACGGACCCTGATCAAGGTCGATCATGAAATGGAAGAAGTTGAAGCTCGTACCGTTCTTCTTTCGCTCTATAAGTATCTTTGAAAGCTTCTCATATTCCTCTGCAATAGCCGGAAGATCGCTTTCGGTCAGCGCATAAGGCAGCTCGGGATCGGTCACAACAGGTTCAACAGAGATCTGATCGAATCCAAGCTCGTTGAGATGCATGACATCATCGGTGAAGTCAAGATTATATTTTGTAAATGTACCGCGGACATAATATTCCTTGTCCCCTCTCTCGGCGACAAGCTTCTGATACTTCGGAACGATTATATCATAGCTGCCCTTTTTATTGACAGTCGGGCGCAGACGGTCGTTAACTTCTTTTCTGCCGTCGAGCGAGAGAACGACATTCGACATCTCGCGGTTGATAAAATCAATGCTGTCATCGTCGAGCAGAATACCGTTTGTGGTCATTGTGAAGCGGAAGTTCTTGTTGTGCTCTTTCTCAATCGATCTTGCATACTCGACAACTTTTTTAACAACATCGAGATTCATGAGCGGCTCGCCGCCGAAGAAATCAAGCTCGAGGTTGTGTCTGTTTGCAGAATGTTTGATAAGAAAATCTATCGCAGCCTTGCCGACCTCGAAAGGCATGAGCTTTCTGCCGTGGCCGAAATCGCCCTGAGCGGCAAAGCAATACTCACAGCGGAGATTGCAGTCGTGCGATATGTTGAGGCACATAGACTTTATCGGCGCCTCAGTGAGCATATCTGCAAAGGGTCTGTAGGTATCCTCGGAGAAAAGAGAATCGTCATCACACAAAGCCTTGAGTTCGGCATAAGTGTCGATGATATCCTGCTTATCAAACCCCTCGTTCACAAGAGTTGAGATAATCTCATCGGGGCATTCGCCCTTGAGCTTTTCCGTAAAGAAATCAAGCAGTCTGTATGCAAGCTCGTCCACAATGTGAACGGCGCCGCTGTTTGTGTCAATGACTATATAGTAGCCGTTGAGAAAATATTTATGTATCATATACGCCGGGTCTCCCCGCTTTCGCTCCTTTTAGCCGCGTTACTATCGGCAAATTGTTTTAGACAGAATTTTAGGGACAGGCGCAAAGCCTGCCCCTAATTTACGTTCAAATCAGATTACTTCTCACACTTCTGGTTAGCAACGGTGCAGGAAGTCTTGCAAGCTGACTGGCAGGAAGCCTGGCACTCGCCGCAGCCACCCTTAGCAGCACTCTCCTTAAGATTCGAAGCGTTGATTGTCTTGATGTGTTTCATGATATAACACCTCCAAAATTTACTGAAATGATTATAACATAATAGTCCTGGTATTGCAAGTGCAATTATTTCGTGCCGAAGATTCTGTCGCCGGCGTCGCCGAGACCGGGAACGATATAGCCGTGATCGTTGAGCTTCTCGTCCTTTGCAGCGGCGAAGATATCAACATCGGGATGAGCCTTGCTGAGAGCTTCAAGTCCCTCGGGAGCTGCAATGATGCACATAAACTTTATCGACTTGGGATTTCTCTTCTTGATCTGGGTTATAGCATCGATAGCCGAGCCGCCGGTGGCAAGCATGGGATCGAGAACAATAACATCGCGCTCGCCGATATCGCTGGGCAGCTTGCAATAATATTCAACAGGCTGCAGGGTTGCGGGATCGCGGTAAAGACCGATGTGACCGACTCTGGCAGAAGGAACAAGAGTCAGAACGCCGTCAACCATACCGAGACCGGCTCTGAGAATCGGGACAAAAGCAAGTTTCTTGCCTGCAAGAGCCTTTGTGGTCATCTTCGAAACGGGAGTCTCGATCTCAACATCCTTGAGAGGAAGGTCTCTTGTAGCCTCGTAGCACATGAGCATAGCAATCTCACCAACAAGAGTGCGGAACTCTTTGGAAGCGGTGTGCTTGTCTCTGAGGATAGACAGCTTATGCTGAATAAGCGGGTGATTTGTTATTGTTATGTTTGCCATTTTTGAACTCCTCCAGATATATATAATTTGAAAATTTCTGACTTCTTTATTTTGAGAACTTCTCGTTCTCTATAGCCATGACCTGATCGATTCTTCTCTGGTGTCTCTCCTCGCCGCTGAAAGGCGTGTCAACGAAGAGATCGACCATATCGAGCGCAAGACCCGCGCCTATAACTCTGCTGCCGAGACAAAGGACATTTGCATCGTTATGGAGTCTTGTCATGCGCGCGGAGAAAGTATCTGCGCAGTTTGCAGCTCTGACTCCCCTGACCTTATTTGCCGCCATCGAGATGCCGACGCCGGTACCGCAGCAGAAAATGCCGAGCCTGCACTCGCCGGATGCGACCGCCTCGCCCGCTATCTTCGCAAAAACAGCATAGTCAACGGACTTGTCGCTGTCAGTTCCGAAGTCTTTGACATCGAAGCCTCTCTCCAAAAGATGTTTTTTGATTTCCTCCTTGAGAGGATATCCTGCATGGTCAGCAGCAAGAGCTATCATGATAATTTCTCCTTTTGATTTATTGATTATGAGACTTTTTCAGGCCGAGTTCGCGCTCCGCCTGCGAAGGTCTCAGATATACGGGCAAAAGTTGAGCCGGAGGAATGAAGTCCATATTCTCGCACACGGCGGCGCAAGCGGCTCCGTATGCACGCTGAAAACGCCTGCTGTCCTGCGCGAGGCTAACGCTCTTAAAACTGTCTTTAACAGCCTGATAAGCGATATGCGCTCCGTCTCCGACACAAATTATACGCTCATTTGCATATTTTTCAAGTATTTCCGGAAGTTTTGATGCGGGAATTGCGTCATCTTCGGTCAATCTCTCGACTTTTCCGTCAAAGCAGCGGAATATTGCCGAATAGACCTGCGAGCATCTTGCATCCATTGCACAGCAGGCGATGCAGTTATCATAGCGCAGATTATAAGCCATCGCCTTGAGAGTGGACACGCCGCAGCACTTCGTCTCATTGGGCATTGCAAGCCCCTTCACGGCGGCGATACCTATTCTTATACCAGTAAACGAACCGGGACCGTCGGTTATAACGCAGCCGTCGATATCGGCCATTGTGAGACGTGCGAGGCTGAGAACGGAATCGACCATAGGAAGAAGAGTCTCACTGTGTGTGAGTCCGGCATTGACAAATGCTTCGCTTATCAGTTGCTCGCCGTCGGTTATCGCGGCGCTCGCTGTTTTTGCGGACGAATCAAGCGCGAGTATCTTCAATTTCGGCACCCCTCTCCAAAGTAATTATGCGTTCATTTTCGTTATCATTCTTGGATATCGAAACTCTAATAGAATTTTCGGGCAGACAGTTCTCGATATTTTCGCTCCACTCTATCACGAGCACGCCGCCCATATCGAGATAATCGAAAAATCCGGTTGAATAAAGATCGTCCCAGGTAGTAATCCTGTACATGTCAAAATGATAAATCGGTATATCCGCCGGATACTCATGCACAAGCGCAAATGTCGGGCTGCTGACTTCGCCGTCAAAGCCCATTCCATGCGCAAGTCCTCTTGTAAACGCAGTCTTGCCTGCGCCGAGATCACCGAACAGGGCGACAACATCCCCTGCTTTGAGGCTTTTGCCGAGCTGAGCGCCGAACTCCTCGGTCTGTTTTGAAGAATAAGAATGAAAAACCGTCTTCATCTAAAAAATACCGCTGCCTTGCATTAAATTCAAATAATTATATCATACAAATCAAAGATATAAAAGTATTTTACTTGAATTTGATTAAATTTCGCTTTATAATATCAGTATAATTTCTAAGGAGCTGCCAATGAACATACTTCAGGCAATCAAAAGAGGATTAAAAACTACGGACAAACTGCTGATGTCGCTCTGCCTTCTGACATCGCTGTTCGGCGTTCTTATGGTCTACAGCGCCACATACAGCAGCCTTGAGGACGGAAGCCTTATCAGCCGTACGACGCTTGTCATGCTGCTCGCAGTGATTGTCGGTGTGGCGATGTGCATAGTCATATCATTTATCGACTATGAAATAGTTCTTCGCTTCTGGATGATAATCGGCGGCGTGTGCCTGCTGATGATGCTTCTGCTTTTCCCGTTCGGCAGCGGAACAGCAGACAGACCGGATGCAAGAACATGGTTCGATTTCAAAGTCATCAACTTCCAGCCGTCCGAGCTTTTCAAGATAGCGTTTATAATAACATTCGCCGTTCATCTCGACTATGTCGGCGAGGATATAAACAAACTCAAGAACGCTCTGCTTCTCTGTGTTCACGGCGGAGTTCCGGCATTGCTTGTCATTCTGACCGGCGACCTTGGCTCTGCGCTCGTATTCGTTTCGATATTCATCGGCATGATGTTTGCATCGGGTCTTGCCGCAAGATATTTTGCGGCTGCAGGAGCTGTCATCCTTGCGGCGGTTCCCGTGCTCTGGTTCGCATTCTTCAGCGACTTCCAGAAAGGTCGTATTCTTGCCGTATACGCTCCGAGCAAACTTGACACGGCGCTTTATAAGAAATACATCTTCCAGCAGCAGCAAAGCGTCAACGCCATCGGCAGCGGAAGATTTTTCGGACGAGGGTTTCTCAAAGGTGCGTATACCCAGTCGCACTCGGTCCCCGTCAATGACAGTGATATGATATTCTCCGTTATCGGCGAAGAGCTCGGATTTGTCGGCGCTTTTGCAGCTCTTGCGCTTATAGCGCTTATAATAGTCAAGATAGTATTTGTCGGCAAACAGGCTAACACAAATATGGGTTCGCTCATATGCTACGGCACTGCGGTTATGATAGGCTCGCAGGCTATCATGAATATCGGAATGTGCTTGAAGCTTCTCCCCTGCATCGGCATCACGCTGCCGTTTTTCAGCTCAGGCGGCTCATCAAACCTCTGCATATATATCGCGATAGGGCTTGTCATGAGCATCTACAGGTGCAGTCAACGCGGTGAGGTAACAAACTTCAGATATAACAGGATAAGCACACCTTTCAACTAAATAAAAGACGCTGTACGAAATACTACAGCGTCATATTATATTTTCAGACAAGGAGATCAAAATGAGTCAAGCAGTTAAACCCATAAGAGGTTCAACGGAACAGCCCGACCACATAATGCTCAGCATAAAGGGTGACGCCGCAACCTCGATGACCGTCACCTGGAGAACCTGCACAGATATCAAGGAGGGCTATGTCCTCTACCGCGAGGACGGCAGCAGTGAAGTTATGCGCGCCGATGCGGCGACGGAAGTTTTCAAGAGCGACATCGACATAAGCAATATGTTCTGGGCAGACCTCACAGGGCTCAAGCCGGACACTAAATATCTCTACACCTGCGGCAGCGACAACCACAGGAGCGAGGATTTCTATTTTTCAACCGCGCCCGAGAATCTCACGAAATTCAAATTCCTCTGCGTATCGGATCAGCAGAAGGGCGAACCGTTTGACTGCCCGGACTATTCGCATTTCAACGGATTTGTCAAAGAGATGCTCGAAAAGAACCCAG
>ULSM01044820.1_pt1 | contig 11101 bp, 7 predicted proteins | sample 1956381 | NCBI WGS metagenome assembly ULSM01 (sample SAMEA4835710, study PRJEB28245) | human gut metagenome | biome: gut microbiome; material: fecal sample | place: Denmark | collected 2008 | reverse complement strand
CTGCCATACAGGCAGGCGCGGGGTCGGTTTACTTCGGTGTGGAACAGCTCAACATGAGGTCGCACTCGGCAAACCACTTCACCATAGCCGACCTGCGCGACATCGCCTCCATATGCGCCGCACACGGCATAAAGAGCTATCTCACGGTGAACACCATAATCTACGGTGAGGACATCGCCACAATGCACACAATAATCGACGCCGCGCGCGAGGCAGGCATAACAGCCGTGATAGCCAGCGACGTGGCGGTGATGACCTATTGCAACAGCCTTGGGGTGGAGGTGCACCTCTCCACGCAGCTCAACATAAGCAACATAGAGGCACTGAAGTTCTACGCACGCTTTGCCGACGTGGTGGTGCTCGCGCGCGAGCTCAACCTTGACCAGGTGGCGGAGATTCACAGGCAGATAGAGGAGCAGGACATACGCGGACCCAAAGGACAGCGGGTGCGCATAGAGATGTTCTGCCACGGCGCGCTGTGCATGGCTGTGAGCGGCAAGTGCTACATGAGTCTCGACAACACCGGACGCTCCGCCAACCGGGGCGAATGCATGCAGCTGTGCCGCCGCTCCTACACCGTGACCGACAACGAGACGGGCACACAGCTCGAGATAGACAACAAATACATCATGAGCCCCAAGGACCTGAAGACCATACGTTTCATCGACCGCATGATGAAGGCGGGCGTAAGGGTGTTCAAGATTGAGGGACGCGCGCGCGGACCCGAGTATGTCTACAACGTCGTGACGTGCTACAGGGAAGCCATAGCAGCCGTGCTCGACGGCACGTTCACCGAAGAGAGGAAGGACGCATGGGACGAACGGCTCGCCACTGTCTTCAACCGTGGATTCTGGGACGGCTACTATCAGGGACAGCGTCTGGGCGAATGGAACACGAACTACGGCTCCAACGCCACCGAGCGCAAGGTTTACGTGGGACGGGGAGTGAAGTATTTCTCCCGGCTTGGAGTGGCGGAGTTCTCCTGCGAAGCCTCCGAGTTCTCCGTGGGCGACCGCATGCTCATCACCGGACCTACCACCGGAGTGATGTATGTCACCGTGGAGGAGATACACGACGACAACAGCGCGGTGGAGACAGCGCGCAAGGGGACGCGCGTCTCGTTCCGAGTGCCAGACAAGATAAGACCGAGCGACAAGCTCTTCAAGCTGGTGAAGGTGGAAAGAAAGGACTGACCCGCCCCCACCCTCAGCCGGACCAGAGGCGCGCGGACGCACTTGCATAATTATGCGGAAAGTGTCTCCGCGCAACGAATAAATATTCATCACAACGCGCCAAAACCCGCGTATTTGCCAGACGGAGCACATCCTGACGCGAATACGCGGGTTTTGAGCGTTTTTGATATGCGTCTGACAGTCAACCACTTATGCCTTCACACCTGTCGGCACAGTCCTCCGCGCATTGCCGAAGAGGCTCTTTCATACCGCCGGAAAGCCCGTTCCGCACCACAGGACACGCCATACCGCCCACCGGAAAAGCCCTTTCTGAGGCGCAGAAGAGCCTCTTCCGCAGTCCAGCCGCCTCTTTCACGGTCCACAGCTCCAGCCGTCCGGATGCGGAAGAGCCCGTTCCGCATCAGCCAGCCATGCCGGAGGGGCAGTCCGGATTTCTCTTTCACGATTTTCAGTTGTCAAAACATTTTACCACAAGAACGCATATTTATGCACTTCCGCGCCTCTCCTCCACCCTGCTCCTCACATGCCTGCGCCCCGCCCGGAAGCCCCGCACGCCCTACAGACGCCCGGCTGACGCTCCCACACTGCAATTATTCGCCGCAACAGGACGTATATTGAAAAAAAATGACTAAGTTTGCATTATATATCTTACAAACATAAACGCACATAAGACAATGACTATAAACGAAGCACAAGACGAAGTGATAGAGGAGTTCGCAGGATTCACCGACTGGATGGACAAGTATCAGATGCTCATAGACCTCGGCTCGGAGCTCGAGCCGCTCGACAGCCGCTACAAGACCGAGCAGAACCTCATAGACGGCTGCCAGAGCCGCGTGTGGCTCCAGGCTGACTACGACGGCAGCGTGATAACGTTCACGGCAGACAGCGACGCGCTCATCGTCAAGGGCATAATAGCACTGCTCATACAGGTGATAAGCGGACACACACCGGAAGAGATACTCTCCGCCGACCTCTATTTCATAGAGCGCATCGGACTGAAAGACCATCTCTCGCCCACCCGCTCAAACGGTCTGCTCGCCATGGTGAAGCAGATACGCATGTACGCGCTGGCTTTCAGCAGCAAGGAAAAAGGCGCGCAGTGACGCCTGACACAGGCACAAGACATACTCACTGCAATCAAGACATAACGAACCTGAACATACTACAGCAATGAAAAGACTGCTCATACCGCTGGCACTCGCAGCCATCGCCGTAGCCGCTCCGGCACAGCAGAAACGCGAGAAAACGACGTTCCAGACGTCAGGCAAATGGAAACCCGTCACCGACATAAGGGCTGACGTGGTGATGGTGTACGGAACGGACGACCGTCCGGGACTCACCTTCAGGCAGAGGGTGCAGTCGTGGCGCGACAGGGGCTACACCACGCACTTCATGACCGGCATCGCCTGGGGCGGATATCAGGACTACTTCACCGGCAAATGGGACGGCAAGTGGCATCTGGACGAGGGACAGAAGACCATGCAGGGCGACACCATATGGCACGGACACCTCATTCCCTACATCGTGCCGACGAAGAACTACCTCAAGTATTTCAAGGAACGGCAGATCAGACCCGTCATCGACGCGGGAATAGACGCCATATTCCTCGAGGAGCCGGAGTTCTGGGCGCGCAGCGGATACAGCGAGTCGTTCAAGCGCGAATGGAAGGAATACTACGGATTCGACTGGCGTCCGCAGCACGAGTCGGCTGAGAACACCTATCTGTCGAACAAGCTCAAGTATCATCTTTACTACCGCGCGCTCGACGAGGCGTTCACCTACGCCAAGCAGTACGGACGGGAGAAGGGCATGGACGTGCGCTGCTACGTGCCCACACACTCGCTGCTCAACTACTCGCAGTGGCAGATAGTGTCGCCGGAGGCGTCGCTCGCGTCGATGGAAAGCTGCGACGGCTACATAGCGCAGGTATGGACCGGCACGTCGCGCGAGCCCAACTACTTCAACGGCAAGGCGCGCGAAAGGGTGTTCGAGACGGCTTTCCTGGAGTACGGGTGCATGGAGTCGATGACACGACCCACGAGCAGGAAGATGTTCTTCCTCACCGACCCGATAGAGGACCGCGCCAAAGACTGGCAGGACTACAAGCGCAACTATCAGGCGACGTTCACCGCACAGCTGCTCTATCCGCAGATAGCCGACTACGAGGTGATGCCGTGGCCCGACCGCATATACGAGGGTCTCTACCGCGTGAGCGCGTCAAGCGACAAGAAGGCACGCATCCCCCGCTTCTACTCCACGCAGATGCAGGTGATGATAAACACGCTCAACAGCATGCCGCTGTCCGACAACCGCGTGAGCGGATCGCAGGGCGTGAGCGTGCTCATGGCAAACTCGCTCATGTTCCAACGCTCTCCCAGACCGGTGGAGGGCTACGACGACCCGCAGCTCAGCAACTTCTACGGAGAGGCCCTGCCCCTTCTCAAAAGGGGAATACCCGTCTCCGTGGTGCACATAGAGAACACAGGATATGCCGACACGTGGAAGAACACCAAGGTGCTGCTCATGTCCTACTCAAACATGAAGCCGCTCGAAGCTGCCTACCACAAGAACATAGCGGAATGGGTGGGCAATGGCGGACAGCTCATATACAGCGGACGCGACGACGACCCTTACCAGAGCGTACTGGAATGGTGGAACAAGGACGGCAACGCATACAAGGCTCCGTCGGAGCATCTGTTCGAGATGATGGGCATGCCGCGCAATGCCGCGGAGGGAACCTACACGTATGGCAAGGGCAAGGTGTACGTCCTGCGGCACGACCCCAAGGAGTATGTGCTGGAGAAAGGCGGCGACGCCAAGCTCATGGAGACCGTGAGGAAAGCCTACGGCAGGCTCGAGATAAAGAATTCGTTCTATCTTGAGCGCGGATGCTACACTCTGGCGGCTGTCGTGGACGAAAGCGAGGCGGGCGACTGTCCGCTCACTCTGAAAGGCTCTTTCATCGACCTGTTCGACCCCGAGCTGCCCGTCGTGGAGCAGAAAATAGTGAAGCCCGGCGAACAGGCGTTCCTCTTCAGCATCGCAAGGGTGAAAGACAAGAAACAGCCGCAGGTGCTCGCCGCAGCGTCAAGGCAGTATGACGAACGGCGGACGGCTAAGAGCTACTCGTTCACGGCAAAGAGTCCGGCTCAGACATCCAACGTCATGCGCATCCTCCTGCCCTCAAAGCCGAAGAGCGTGAGGCTCAACGGCACGAAGACAGACTCGTGGAAGTGGAACCGCGCAGACCACAACACTCTGCTGCTGAAGTTCGAGAACAATCCCGACGGCGTGAAGGTCGATATAGAATGGTGACACACCTGACAACATGAACATACATAAAGCCTGTGGAGCCGGCGTTTTCCGCGCTGCTTCACAGGCTCTACACATGAACGAAAGATGAGAAAACTGAGAACTATAGAGATGCGGCGGCTCACGATAGACGAGTTCAAACAGTCGGAGAAACTGCCGCTCACGGTGGTGCTCGACGACGTGCGGTCGCTGCACAACGTGGGAGCGGTGTTCCGCACGTGCGACGCCTTCCGCGTGGAACGGGTATGTCTGTGCGGCATAACGGCGACACCGCCAAACGCGGAGATACACAAGACAGCCCTCGGAGGAGAGGACTCGGTGGACTGGACCTACCATCCCACGGCGGCGGAAGCCGTCAGAAGCCTGCACGACGCGGGCTATGTGGTGGCGTCGGTGGAGCAGGCTGAAGGCTCGGCAATGCTCGACCGGCTCACTCTCGACCCCTCGCGCCGCTACGCGGTGGTGCTCGGCAACGAGGTGAAGGGCGTCAGCCAGGAGGTTGTGGACCTCTCCGACATGTGCATAGAGATACCGCAGTTCGGCACGAAACACTCGCTCAACGTGAGTGTGGCGGGCGGAATAATAATATGGGAGTTCGCGAAGCTGCTGATGAACTCAATAAGGTGACGGTTTTTTTAACCCAGATACGTCATCAGACATATGTCTGCCCGGCATCATCCGCCATATTGTTCTGCGGATGATGTCAGCAAAGCCATGAAACGTCGGAATACGATTTATAAACCCTTACAGGCACGACTCCACAAAGGCACGCATCTCTCCGGCATGCTCCTCCGCGCTCTGCAACAGTCTGAACTGTGCCCGCGCGCGCACAAGATTGTGCTCCTCATAGCGCGTCTTGTAGTATGTGTCGCCGTTGATATAGTCGGTCAGGAACCTCACACACTGCATATAGGGGAACAGCGCGGCGGCGTAAGGCAGGCGGGATGTCTCCACCGGAAGCAGGAAAGAGCGCGCCCCGGCGATGTATCCCCGCGTAAACGCGCGGAAGATGTCCATGTCGAAGCTGACGTTTCCGGGGTCGGGGTCGTCCTCGAGTCCCGTGTTCGCCGCCGAGCGGAGGAAGTCGCCGTAGTCTGAAAAGATAAAGCCGGGCATCACCGTGTCGAGGTCTATCACGCAGAGCACGCTTCCGTCCTCGTCGAACATGATGTTGTTCACCTTCGTGTCGCAGTGGCACACACGCTTGGGAAGCACGCCCTCGCGGTGCAGACGCTCGGCTTCGCACATGTCGAAGGCGCGTCTCTCCAGTTCGCCGAGCAGGTCGCGCACGCCACTCGCACGTCCGGCGGCGTCGTTAGTCACCGCGTCGTCGAGCTGGCGGAGGCGCAGTTCCATGTTGTGGAAGTCGGGAATGATCTCGCCCGGCATCTCCCCAATGTCGGCGAGCATTGCCTCGAAGCGTCCGAAAGCCGTTCCGGCACTGTAAGAGTGGGCTGTGTCCACCGTGTCGAACGTTCTCGCGCGCGGTATGAACACCGTCATGCGCCAGCAGCTGCCGTCCTCCCTGCGGTAGGCTTTGCCGTCGTCCGCCATGACCACTGTGAGCGTCTTGCGGCTCAGGTCGGTCTCTCCCGCCTCGCGGAGCTTGCTCCTTATGTGTCCGGTCACGCTGATGATGTTGCGCTGGAGCATGTCCACGTCGGTGAATATATCAGTATTTATGTGCTGCAACACATAGTCGGGAGTGTCCTCTCCTGCTGTTGTCACCTTGTAGGTGTCGTTTATAAGTCCGTCCCCGAGCGGCTTCACACTCACCGGTATGCCCTTTATGAGAAAATGTGATGCTATATGTAAAAGGTCGTTCATAACAATATCGGTTACAGGTTATCCCGAATCAGTCATCAGACTTCCATTCTTATTTCGTGCTGCTGTCAGCCGGATTGTATCCTGCTTTACCGAAGATGTAGCGGGATACATCAAGAAAAAGCAGGATACAAGATGGCGGCAGCAGTGCGGAAGAAGGAGGAAGAGCTGACAATAAACCTTAAATGTATAATCGGCGTTCTGATGACCGATTCGGGATTATATGGTTTACGGTTTCCATTCCGCGCATTCCGCACAGACGCGCCAGCCCCGCCTATGTCATGCGAAAGCCGTTGCCGTGTGTCGTAAGCCACCGTCCGCGCGTGCAGAAACAAAAAACACGCGGTGCCTCCTTTTGATGGAGAGCAGCGCGTGTCATACCAAATTTGAATACAGTCTGTCTGTTTTCCACAACCGTATCAATCCTCCACCGGAGAGAAGTCGTCCTTACCTACTCCGCAGAGCGGGCATACCCAATCGTCGGGTATATCCTCAAACGCTGTTCCGGGAGCTATGCCGCTGTCTGGATCGCCCACTTCCGGGTCGTATACATATCCACATGTCTCACATACATACTTTTTCATAATTTTCTTTTCTGTTAATCTGTTACTGCGACAACGGCGCCATTCGTTGGCGACGCCCGCACTCGCAAAGATAGACATTTATCGAACACAGCCACATCAGCGACTCTCTTTTTTGTATATTTTAACAGCACGGGAGGTCTTTTGTGATATTATTGCGCCTTTATCGTAAAACTCCCGTCTGTTTTAACGTGCATTTTGCCGTACCGCACCATTCCGGCAGAGCACGGAAGAGGGTCTGTTCCGGTATGATATAAAAACGTTCTGAATAACTCCAAGCATACGTATGAAGTTATTGTTCGTATTGTCGGTTAATTTCAAAACAGTTTTGTAATAATTGCATTTTTCTTATCTTTGCACCTGAAAAACGGAACTCCGGAAACAGAAAGCACGCTTTCTTTCCACCCGTTTGCCCTATATAAAAAACACACACACATAATTCATCACGATACACTCATGCTTATAACAAAAAGAAACGGGACTGAGGAGTCCTACAACAGGGAAAAGATAGCTGTCGCAATAAAGAAAAGCTTCGCCAGCACAGGGCGGGACGCCGTTGAGGAAACAATACGGGAGATGGTCGGTAAGGTGGAGACCTTCGTACTGGCAGACGCCAACAACCGCAACGTGGAGCGCATACAGGACGAGGTGGAACGCTGTCTGATGGAACACGGGTTCTACGCAGAAGCCAAGAACTACATCCTTTACCGCTGGCAGCGCACCGAACGCAGGAAGGCACTCAATGATATCGTCACCGGAACAGGGAAGCCGCTGATGGCTGAAACGCTTAAGGAGATACAGGAAGACTTTGCCGGAAAGGAGTACAGCCTTACCGTTCTTGCAAAGAAGTTCGCTGACATCTGCAAGCCGGGAATGACTCCGGACGAGCGTCTCTCCGCCCTTATCAAGGCAGCGGTGGAGCTTACCACGCAGGAGGCACCCGACTGGGAGTTCATCGCCGCACGCCTTCTTAACTTCCGGCTTGCCGAGAAGCGCGCGGCGGTTTCGGGCAAACAGTCATTCTATGAGAAGCTTGTCTATCTCACTGAAGAGGGTCTGTACGGAAGCTATATACTTGAGTCATACTCGCGGGAGGAAATAGACGAGGCGGCGGGATTCATATGTCCCGAACGCGACAAGCTTCTGAACTACTCCGGACTCGACCTTCTTGCCCGGCGCTATCTCATCCATACACACTCCCACGAGCCCCTTGAGTCGGTGCAGGAGATGTATCTTGGCATTGCGCTTCACCTCGCGATGCCGGAGAAAACCAACCGCATGCTATGGGTGAGAAGGTTCTACGACATGCTGAGCAGGCTCGAAGTGACCATGGCTACCCCCACCCTCTCCAACGCACGCAAGCCCTACCATCAGCTGTCAAGCTGCTTCATCGACACCGTGCCCGACACTCTTGAGGGCATATACCGCAGCATAGACAACTTCGCAATGGTGAGCAAGTTCGGCGGCGGAATGGGTATGTACTTCGGAAAGGTGCGTGCCGCAGGTGGCAACATAAGAGGTTTCAAAGGCGTGGCAGGCGGAGTGATAAGGTGGATGAGGCTCGTCAACGACACCGCCGTAGCCGTAGACCAGCTCGGAATGCGCCAGGGAGCGGTGGCGGTGTATCTCGACGTGTGGCACAAAGACCTGCCTGAGTTCCTCCAGCTGCGCACAAACAACGGCGACGACCGCATGAAGGCGCACGACATATTCCCCGCCGTATGCTATCCGGACCTCTTCTGGAGGATGGCGAAGGAGGACCTCAACAAGCCGTGGCACCTTTTCTGCCCGCACGAGATAATGACTTTAAAGGGCTATTGTCTGGAAGATTACTACGGTGAGGAGTGGGAAAAGAGATATCTTGACTGCGTGAACGACCCGCGCCTTTCACGACGCACGATAAGCATAAAGGACATTGTGAGACTCGTGCTGAGGTCGGCTGTGGAGACGGGAACGCCGTTCACGTTCAACCGCGACACCGTGAACCGCGCCAACCCCAACGCTCACCGGGGCATGATATACTGCTCGAACCTCTGCACGGAGATAGCGCAGAACATGTCGGCGATAGAATATCTGTCCACCGAGATACGTACGACAGACGGCGACACGGTGGTGGTGAACACCGTAAAACCGGGTGATTTCGTGGTGTGCAACCTCGCCAGCCTCTCTCTCGGACACCTTCCTCTGGAGGACGAGACGCAGATGAGGGAGAAGGTGGCGACCGTTGTGCGCGCTCTCGACAACGTGATAGACCTGAACTTCTATCCCGTGCCCTACGCCAAGATAACCAACCGCCACTACCGGAGCATAGGTCTCGGTGTGAGCGGCTATCATCATGCGCTTGCCATACGGGGCATACGATGGGAGAGCGACGAGCATCTGGCGTTCATGGACGAGGTGTTCGAGCGCATCAACTACGCCGCCATAGAGGCGAGCGCGGAGCTTGCCCGGGAGAAAGGAAAGTACGACTACTTCGAGGGAAGCGACTGGCAGACAGGCGACTATTTCGTGAAACGCGGATACACTTCAGACCGTTGGAAGAGTCTTTCCGCCAAGGTGGCTGACTGCGGCATGCGCAACGCCTACCTCCTCGCAGTAGCCCCGACAAGCAGCACGAGCATCATTGCAGGCACGACGGCGGGCACCGACCCTGTGATGAAACGTTTCTTCCTCGAAGAGAAGAAGGGTGTGATGTTCCCGAGGGTGGCTCCGGCACTGTCTGACAAGACTTTCTGGACATACAAGGGGGCTTACCTCATAGACCAGACATGGAGCGTGCGCGCCGCAGGAGTGCGACAGAGACACATCGACCAGGCACAGAGCCTCAACCTATACATCACCAACGACTACACCATGAGGCAGGTGCTCAACCTCTACATACTTGCCTGGGAGTGCGGCGTGAAGACCATCTACTACGTCCGCAGCAAGTCGCTGGAGGTGGAAGAGTGCGAGAGCTGCGCGTCATGACGGGTGAGACGAACAGGCTTTTCATATGAAAGCATATCTCATTATATATGAGAATATATGTCAATACGGACATGATTGAATCACGGTATACATGAGAGTGCGCCACGTTTTAAATTTGAAAAAACAGCAAAAAACATAAACAGACACAGAACAACACACACAAATGGAGACAAAAAGACTCAAACGCAACGCCCTGTTCAATCCTTCGGGCGACACGGAGATACGCCTGAGGAAGATGATAGGCGGCAACACGACAAACCTGAACGACTTCAACAACATGCGGTACAAATGGGTGTCAGACTGGTACAGGCAGGCTATGAACAACTTCTGGATACCGGAAGAGATAAACCTTTCGCAGGATGTGAAGGACTATCCGAGGCTCGACAACGCCGAAAGGGAGGCTTACGACAAGATACTGAGCTTCCTCGTGTTCCTCGACTCGCTGCAAAGCAACAACCTGCCTACCATAAGCGAGTATGTGACAGCCAACGAGGTGAACCTCTGCCTGCACATCCAGGCGTTTCAGGAATGCGTGCACAGCCAGAGCTACAGCTACATGCTCGACAGCATATGCAGCCCCGAGAAGCGCAACGAGATACTGTATCAGTGGAAGACAGACGAGCATCTGCTGAGAAGAAACACCTTTATAGGCAACTGCTACAACGAGTTTCAGGAATGCCAGAACGGCTTCACGCTGATGAAGACTCTCATCGCCAACTACATTCTCGAGGGCATATACTTCTACAGCGGGTTCATGTTCTTCTACAATCTGAGCCGGAACGGGAAGATGCCGGGGTCAGCTCAGGAGATACGTTACATCAACCGCGACGAGAACACTCACCTGTGGCTGTTCCGCAACATCATACTTGAACTGAAGAAGGAGGAGCCGGAGCTCTTCACTCCAGACAAGGTGGAGACTTACAAAGCGATGATGACGGAAGGGGTGGAACAGGAGACCGCATGGGGCGAATATGTCATTGGAGACAACATACAAGGGCTTAACAGACAGCTCATACGCGATTATATCCGCTATCTGGGCAACCTCCGGTGGAGCAGCCTGGGCTACGGCGCGCTGTTTGAGGACAACCTGAAAGAGCCTGAGAGCATGCAGTGGGTGTCGCAGTATTCCAACGCGAACATGGTGAAGACCGACTTCTTCGAGGCGAAAAGCACGGCTTACGCCAAGAGCACCGCACTGGAGGACGACCTGTAAAGCGCGCC
>ULSM01049664.1_pt1 | contig 11366 bp, 9 predicted proteins | sample 1956381 | NCBI WGS metagenome assembly ULSM01 (sample SAMEA4835710, study PRJEB28245) | human gut metagenome | biome: gut microbiome; material: fecal sample | place: Denmark | collected 2008 | reverse complement strand
TGCCGAATTCGCCTGAATGAAACTCAGTATCGCCGTAAGGCATCGCCATATAAGCGGAATGTCGGATGCTGGTAAGACGGTAATATTCTTCCATTAGAGGCATGATTTTCTTGCCCGTAATGGCGCCAAAGAATGCGTTGAGAGTGTTCTGGATATACGTCTTGCAACCTGCTTTCAGGGCGTTTCTATTCCACGCCAGGTTCATCATCATGGCTAGCTGGAAGGTTGACTGCTTCGGATTGGTAATGTTGGCTATCCAGGCACAGTCTTCGTCGTAGTGAGCCTCAGAGCGGTGCGATTTGCCGTGCTGGGCATTCTTGCTCTCCAGATAATCCTTGCTGTTGAGCATTTCGAGCAGCAGGCCCGGCGAGAGATTGCTCATCTCCATCTGTGCATCCGAGCATACCAGCTTTACATTCTCGATGGTTTTGCGGTGTTTCTTCTTGTGCTTCTTGCCCACGAACTCCGTCACCTTGTAGTTTTCCGCCACGCAGATATCGAAACTGTCTACCACAGCCTTGTTGTAAGCAGCCTCGTGCCTGCCGTCTACCTGCCACAGCGTATTGGCTCTCAGGCGCAGCATCAGACGGGCGATGCGGCTGTAGTTCTGCGGTTTCATCCACTGGCTGTTGTTCAGGGCAAGTCCTCTGAATTCTATTCTCGGAACCTCAATCCACTGCTGGTCTACGGGTGTATATAGGCTCTTGCGCTGCGCCGGCTTCAGGTCGTTCCATGTCGCCAAAGGCGAAACGCCAGCCAGCTCAGAGAGTTTCATGATGGCGTAAGCCGTTCCGCGGGCGTTGCTTCCGATAACGATGAGTTTCCCTTTCCTCGTACCGATGTAGAAAGCATCCTTTGCGGTGATAATAAGATGCAGCGGCGCACCGAGTTTTTCTACTGCCGAAAACTCCTTGTTGGTGAGCTGGTCGAGCTGGTAAATCTGTATCGGAGCACCTGATTTTTCTTTCGCATCGAATCCGGTTACGGCTTTCATATCGCCCGTAAACTCCTTGAGGGCAATTTTTACTACCGGCGAAATGATAGAGTTGGTGGTATAAGATACTCTGCCGTAGCCGTCGGTCCAATAAACGTTGGGTGCTGCGGCCTGAGTTTCCGTCTTCTTCACTTTGGTTTCGGTCAGCGCGTTGGCATTCAGGCTAGAGAAGCAGGCCAGAGCCAAGGCAACGCCTAATATAATCTTTTTATATTTCATTTTTCTTATGTTTTTGTCTGTTCGATTGTAGATTCGCTTTTGCTGAAACTACACATTTCTGCATTTTGCAAAGATACATAAAAGTGTTTAATATCTGAAATTATTTAGTTTTTATTTGCTTATTACATTATTTATTGTTACTTTTGCACCAAATAAATAAAAAGAAATGATGACATTATATCCAAAATTGATTGAAGAGGCGCTTGCTACGGTGATTTATCCAGGCACCAAGAAGAACCTCATAGAGAGCGAGATGCTGGCAGATACGCCTAGCATCAATGGTATGAAGGTGAAGGTGGTTCTTCTCTTTCCTCGTGATACGGATCCTTTCCTCAAGAGTACGGTGAAGGCGGCCGAGGCTGCCATCCATTATCATATTTCGAAAGATGTAGAGGTGGAAATCGTTACTGAGTTCAAGTCGGCTCCTCGTCCTGAGGTGGGCAAGATGCTGCCACAGGTGAAGAACGTCATTGCTGTAAGCTCTGGTAAGGGTGGAGTAGGCAAGAGCACCGTTTCTGCCAATCTCGCTATCGCCTTGGCTAAGTTGGGCTACAAGGTGGGTTTGCTCGATACTGATATCTTCGGTCCTTCCATGCCTAAGATGTTCGGTGTGGAGGAGGAGCGTCCTTATTCTGTTCACAAGGACGGCAGAGACCTCATCGAACCTGTCGAGAAATATGGCGTGAAGCTCCTGAGTATCGGTTTCTTCGTAAGTCCTACTACTGCTACTCTGTGGCGCGGCGGAATGGCTTGTTCTGCCCTGAAGCAGCTGATTGCTGATGCTGACTGGGGTGAGTTGGATTACTTTATCCTCGATACGCCTCCTGGCACAAGCGATATTCATCTTACGCTGCTCCAGACGCTTTCCATTACGGGTGCAGTTATCGTAAGTACGCCTCAGCAGGTGGCGCTTGCCGATGCGAGAAAGGGTATTGACATGTATCAGAATGATAAGGTGAATGTGCCTATCCTCGGACTAATCGAGAATATGGCTTACTTTACGCCTGCCGAGCTGCCTGAGAACAAGTATTATATCTTTGGTAAGGAGGGTTGCAAGAACCTCGCCAAGGAAATGAATGTGCCTCTGCTCGCCCAGATTCCTATCGTTCAGAGCATCTGCGAGGGTGGTGATGATGGTGCGCCTGCTGCTACCAAGGTTGATTCCATTACCGGTCAGGCATTCCTCAGCCTTGCCCAAAGCGTAGTAACGGTGGTGAACCGCAGAAATGCCGAGAAGGCTCCAACCAAGATTGTTAGTACACACAAGTAGTAAATATCCTATTTGATAAGGGTATAAAATAAAAAGCTAGGATTGCCCTCAAGCAGTCCTAGCTTTTTTTTATCAGAGGAGTTAACAGGTTAACAGTTAACAGCTGTTTTTTGCATGGTCACCCCCGAAATTATGCATTGTACATTATCTATTCTCCACGATTTCTTCCGCCTCCTCCTCTTCTTCTGCTACTTCGGCAGTAAGGTCTGCCTTGAGTCTTGTCGATCTCAGTTGCTGCCTGAAAACCAGGCAGGTAGCCAGAAAATAGACTCCCGTTTGTATCCAGAGTGCTCTGAATTCCGGCAGAATATCTGAAAGCGAAGCACCCATACTGCTGATTCTGAGGAATCCGCGGATGCCGAAAGTGGATGGGAAAACCCACGAAAATCCTTGCCAAAAGCCCGGAATATTGCTCAATGGCCATGAAACTCCCGTCATAAAAAGCAACGGAACGGAGGTAAATACCACCAGAAGCATCACATTTTCACGATATCTTACCAGACACGACAGCATCAGACCGAAGAAAACGCACGAAAGAATGTAAGGAAGGAGGAAACCGAGAATGGTGGTCCACGTTACCATACTTACAAAACTGAACAGCTTGGGAACTACCAGCGTAAGATACATTCCCATCACGGCATAAACCATGAAATAAACCAATGCCTTGCCGAAAACAATGCGGAAAATACCGCCATAATGCTCGCTTACCGGTATGAGTTCGCGGTTTCTGTTGAGTTCTCTTGATGTTCCCGCTGCCATTCCTATGCCCAGCAGCATCGTCTGCTGCAGGATAAGAACCAGCACAGCCGGCAGAATGGCATTTCCGTAACCTCCTGTCGTGTTGAATATCGGAACCTCATCAAAGGCGAGCGGCTCGGTGGTAATCTCATCGTCTCTATCTGTAAATCCTCCAGCCTGTGTTATCTGGATGCCCGAGTTGATGTGGCTGGCTACGGCCTGCGAGGTCTGATAAATCGCTTTATAGGTCAGCATCAGACTCATATCGCAATAAACTCCCACATGCGCCTGTTCGCCCCGGTTCAGCTTCGTATCGAAGTCGGCAGGGAAGTAAAGGATTCCGTGAACTGCCTGCCTGCGCACCAGTTCCTTCGCCTCGTCCAGACTGTTGCAGTAATAGGTAGCCTTGGCGTCTGGTGAAGCATCATAATCGCGGATAAACTCGCGTGAACTGTGACTGTGGCTCAGGTCCACAATCGCCGTATCCACTTCTCTCACCACCTCGTTGTTGTAGATCCAAGAGTAGAGCAGCGGATAACCCAGCGGCACCAGAATGCAGAAAATGAGCACACCCTCATCGCGGAAAACATTGCGCATTTCCGTCTTCCAGATGTAGCACATGTCCCAGATGCCATTGATAATCTTATATAATAAACTACTTTTCTTCATTACGGTAAGTATTTATATACCAGCATTGCCTTCTTGATGTTCCAGACAGTGAGCATCGGCAGGGCGCAGAACAGCACCATTGCGCCCCAGTGGAGCACAGCATCGCTCATAGGGAAACCATTGAAGATGTTCATCTGGTAAATCATGTAATAGTGGCGCATCGGGAAAAGCTGGCCGATAGACTGGATCGGAGAATCCATCGAGAAGAGCGGATAGGTGGCTCCGCAGATGGAGAAACTCACCACGCCCCACAACGAACAGATACTCATCGACATGCGCAATGAAGGCATCAGTCCGAAGGCAAAGATGCCGAAACACTGGCAGGAGAGTACGCTCAGAATGCCTAACAGGATGATAGGAAGCGCGCCGCCCGGATGTGGAAACTGCAATACATAATAGATGTAGAATTCGAATAGCAGGAAGATACCCAGGAAGATGAGTGTCTGTGGCAGCATCTTACCCGCAATGGCGAGATAAGGATTGTTGCCTGCCATCCGCATCCAGTCTCTTGCCCGGTTGAACTTCAGTTCCGTACCTATAGAATAAGGTGTAATCAGGAAGATGAACAGCATGATGAGTCCCGGCACCATTACGCTCGAAAGATAATAGTTGTAGTTGGCGTATGGGTTGCCTATCATGTGCAGATCTACGGCGATAGGCTGTAGGAAGGTCATGATTTCATCGTTCGTCTTTCCCAGCGCCGAAAGTTTCGCCATTCCTGCCGCCGCACCTCCCAGGGTAGAGATGGTTTTCAGATCGCGGAAGAGCAGGGAGCCGGCTGCCAGCGATACGCTGCTGTAATAGAATGAAATCTTAGGCTGCTTCTGGGCCATCAGGCCTGCCTCTGTTCCGTCAGGAATCAGCAGGAAGGCGTAGATTTCGTTCTTCTGGATAGCATGTCTTGCCTCTGCCATGTTCTCGTAATGAGCCACTACCTTGGTGGTCTGGAAGGCATCGAGCTTATGTACCAGCTGGCGCGATGTGGCGGAGTTGTCCTGATCTACTATGCCCACAGGCATGTCGGTAGGCACTCCTCCCTTCATCAGCGTGGTGAAGAAAATTACCACCACGATGGGGAAGATGACCATGCAGAAGAGATAAATGGGGTTCTTCCACATGATGCCGCATTCTCTGAGGGCTATATGATATAATTTCTTAAACATAGATGTTATTTAATGATGAGTGACATTCCCGGGCGCAATCCCTCAATCTTTGTGACAGGACGGGCCTTCACCTCGAATGTCTTGCGGTCGTAGTCGCCATTATCCTTGGTTGCCTTCCAGGTAGCGTAAGAGCCCTGGTCTTTCAGGTAGTAAACCTTCATCTTGATGTCCTTGTTGAAGGCAGGAACGTAAGCGGTGAACTCATCGCCCTTGTTCAGCCCCTTGAGATGGTCTTCGCGAACATTGAAGGTTCCCCACATATCGCTCATGATAGAGATGCTCATGATAGGAGAGCCGAGGCCTACCAGCTCGCCTACCTTAGGATAGACATTGCTTACCTCGCCCTCGCACTGGGCAATCTGAACGGTCTCTTTCAGAAGATTCTTCACTACATCCACAGCGCTCTTCGAAGCCTGGGTGTTGTTGGCAGCCATGCGCTTCTCCTGTTCGCGGGCGCCATTCTTCGCCATATCGTACTGACTTCTGGCAGCAGCCACCTGAGCCTCTGTAGCCTTATAGGCTGCGTAAGCCTCATCGCGCTTCTGACCGCTGATTACGCCCTCGTTGAAGAGGTTCTGCATGCGGTTGTAGGTCTTCTTGGCGATGGTTGCGGCAGCTTCAGCCTGCTGAACCAACTGGTAAGCGCCCTGAATCTGCTCCTTGCGTGCACCTGCATCCGTCAGGTCCTTCATCGCCTCGGCTGCAGCGTTGGTAGCCTGGAGCATCTGTTCCTGCGATTTCATTTCCGGCACTTCGAGGATGGCGAGCGTATCGCCCACATGAACGTAATCGCCTTCTTGAACGCGGAGTTCTACTACGCGTCCCGGCAGTTTGCAGGACACTCTGTATTCTGATACTTCTACCTCGCCCTGAATGGTGTCATCCTTCTGTTCCAGGGTGAAGAAACCGATGACGCCTACGAGAATGACTACTGCTGTAAAACCGATTACAGCGAGCAATATGTTGTTATGCTGTGATTTCTTAGACATTTTGCTTAATCTGAATTTAAATTTGTTATTATTATTACTGCAGGATACCGAGCGCCTTGTTCAGCCCAACCTGAGTCAGCTTCACGTCGATTTCTGCATCAATCTTCTGGCTCTGTGCTTTCTGCCAGGCAGTCTGTGCAGCCATCACGTCGGTAACCTCCATCACGCCTTCCTTGAAACCGAGGTTGGCGCATCTCAGGTTCTCATCTGCACTGGCGATGTTCTTCATTGCCATGTTGAGCTTCTTCTGGGCTTCCTTTACCTTAAACTGGCTTTGAGTAATCTGCAGATGAATCTTCTCTCTCGTATCATCCAGGTTCATCTGGGCGATATTGCTGGCAGCCTTGGCGGCTCTTACCTTGTAGGCGCCGTCGAACCAGTTCCATACCGGAACATGAACCATCACGCCTACGTTCCAGACTCCGGTAAACTTCTTCTGGAAACCATTGAATACGTTCGGGTTCGAAATCATGTAGCCGCCTGTCAGCATGACGTGAGGCAGATTGATGGCGCGAACCATTTTGGTAGCTTCTTTAGAGATGTCGAGCGCATTCTGCAGCATGCGGAGTTCCGGCCGGGTGTTCAGCGCCGAATCCTGTGCTGCCACTTTCTGCTGCTCGGTGTCAACAGGAGTTCCTGATAAAGCCAGGGTTTCCTTATCTTCATCGGCAAGTGTGATTTCCTGGTTCATCGGAATGCCGCAGAGCTGGCAGAGCAGCATCTTCGACAGAGCGAGTCCGTCTTCTGCTTGGGTAATCTGCATCTCAGCCTCGTTCACTTTCACGTCTACCTTCAGTCCGTCTGCCTTGGTGGCTACTCCCTGCTGAATCATCTTATGAACATCCTCGTTCAGTTTCTTTACGAGGTCGCGGTAACTGATGGCGAGTTTCTGCTTCTGCTTCAGCGAAACGGCGAGCCAGTAAGCCTGGTCTATGCTGTAGAGCGTGCTCTGGGTCTGCTGGTCGAGATCATTCTCTGCAATCTGCTCTCCGATGTCGGCAATCTTGTTGGCTGCAATGATGGCTCCACCCATATAGATAGGTTGGCGAACCATCACGCTTCCAGCCCAGATATTGCGGGTGTCGGTGCGGAAAGCATCTACCAGTTTCTCTCCCAGCGCATTGCCTTGCTGCTGCAGGGGTCCCAGTTTCTCATTCAGCAGTCCGCCTATCTGCTGCGCTATCTCCGGGGGAATCATTCCCTGACTTACAAGTTGGCTCATCAGATTGCTGGCTCCTCCCGATATTCCTCCGGTAACGGTAGAGCCGATATTGCTGAATGTTGATTTCTGACCGTCGTTCAGCAGCGAAATCTCCCTGCTGAACCATTCGTAACCGCCTAAAGCATCTACTTTAGGAAGATATTTGGTACGTGCCGATTTCTTCATGTTGTACGCCACGTCTTTCTTGAGCTTCGAGGCATTGAGCTGCTTGTTGTTGCGCAGCGCCATGGCACGGCAACTGTCAAGGCTCAGCGTTTGTGCCTGAGCCCCAGCAGGAATCAATGCTCCCATCAGCATGATAAGAGTTATATATTTTTTCATCCTTTGTTTATAATATTATATAATATTGGATGCAAAATTATGGAATTATTCTTAAATGACAAAGAAATTTTGTTTATCAAATCTTTAAGAATCAAAAATTATATTGCATTGTGGAAAAATAGAACATACCTTCTGGTTTTCCGTAATCCCTTAATCGTCTGTTTCTTAGAAATTCACCCGTTCTGTCTCGCCCCAGGTAGGGTCTACGGTAATGCCTATTCCACCACCCGTACTGTCGTCTCCGCCACCGAATCCGTCAGCAATGGAAATCTCGGTATAGGTTGTTTGGTTCTGATGGATTTTCAAATCGGCTTTTTCAAAACTCTTTACCACCTTTGCATCGGCATCCAGAAAGCTGATACTCATCTTGATGTTCTTCTCTTCTTCATGTGGGAAGGTGTAGACGGTAAAGTCTCTGCCGCCATCTTTCATACTGAAATTCTCGGTCTGACGGCTGTTCACGCAGCCGAATCCGGTGGTTGCATCCAGGGTGCTGCTGCCGCCGGTATAATAGAACTTGATGCTTCTGATTTCTTCGGGAATGGTTTCGTCGTTAATATGTAACTTGAAGGCGCCAACTGCTCGCCTCAGGTTGATGTTTGTGGTGGCGCCCTCTTCGTTTACGCTCAACCTGCCGTAATAATAGAAGGTGTCGGTAAGTTTGTTGCTTGCAAACTTCACCTTCTCGGGTGCGCTGACAGAGCAGTTTCCCTTTCCGTTATGGGCAATCACCACCAGTCGGTATTCTCCTTCGTCCAGACTTACATAGGCTGTTCCGAAGCCATTGTCTGTTGAAAGCTGGTTCACCGTCTCCAGTTTCTCCTCTCCGTCAAAGATGGCAAGTGTCAGTCTGGAGCACACATCGCCCAGCGCCATCTGCTTGTCGGCAGCTTTGGTTGTCAGCAGACTTATGCCTTCTATTTTCTGCACATGGATAGTTACATTGGCGTTTGCCTCACGTGATTTTCCGGTTGTTTCGTCAATCGAAAACTTCTCGCATGAAGTAAGCGTCGCTACGAGCATCAGCAACAGGGATGCCAGTAACCGATAGGGCTTCTTACTCATAACCGTTCTTATTTACTAGTTGCTCTATGCGTTATCTCGGAGTTTCCTCGGGCATAAAGATGTGGCAAATATACGTTTTTTCTCTTTTCTATGCAAGTAAAATCTAATAAATCTTTATATTTTTTGTCATTTATCTGTTTTTTCGTAATTTTGCATCGGTTTTTCTGTACTTACAGAGCCGATTTTGCATTGTATATATAATAAGGTATAGAAGATATTGGTATGGATAAGAAGATAAAAGCATTGTTTTTTGATATTGACGGCACCCTGGTGAGTTTCAAAACTCACAAGATTCCGCAGAGCACGGTAGATGCCTTGGAGCAGGCTAAGAAGAATGGGGTAGAGGTGTATATTTCTACCGGTCGTCCGCAACTCATCATCAACAACCTCGGTCAGATAGAACATCTCATCGACGGTTACATCACCACCAATGGAGCCCGCTGTTTTGTAGGCGATAAGGTGGTGAGCCAGCACGCCATCCTTCCTGAAGATGTAAAGAAGATTATCGAGGCAGCCGACCGTGATGATTATCCGGCAATCGTTGTAGGAGAGCATCATCTCGCTATCCATCATTATACTGACGAGGTTTATGAAATCTTTGCCAAGGGATTGGGGGTGGATTGTGAAATCTTCCTGACCGATGTGAATGAACTGGGAGATGAGCAGGTACTGCAGGTTACTCCTTTCTGTTCGGTAGAGCAGGAGGCGCTCCTGATGCCTACGCTCCGCAACTGCACCTCGGGCAGATGGCATCCTGCCTTTACGGATATTACGGCAGCCGATGCGGATAAGGGCAAGGGCTTGCATGCAATGGCTGATTATCTAGGTTTGAACATAGAAGAAACCATGGCTTTCGGCGATGGCGGCAATGATATTTCCATCGTACGGGAGGCAGGCACCGGTGTTGCAATGGGCAATGCAGGAGATAATCTCAAGCAGGTAGCCGATTACATTACGACTCATGTGGATGAAGATGGTGTTAAGAATGCGCTCCTCCATTTTGGCGTGATTTAAGTTCCCGGCGTTATTGACTTTTTTTCATAACTCCCTATATATAATAAGGTGTAATCCTGATGAAGCCTTTTTGATAGGCGAGTTTCATTTTAATAAAATAATAAAGGCAAACATGTTATTTATTGTAATAAATGGCGTGTTTGCCTTTCTGTTTTTAACCTCCCTTTTGTACCTAGTTTCTTCTTGTTATTTACGTTTTGTGAGAATAAATACCAAAAATGCTTACGAAAAGTAATAGAATATACGAAAAATATACATAAAGTACTATAAAGTTGATATTTTGTATCAAATTGTTTGCTAAAAAATTGTTTAATTAGCAAAAAGTATGTATCTTTGCACCCGATATTTGTAAGTTGTTTAATTTTTAAGAGAGAGAATTATGGTAAAAAGATTGACCATGCTCATGGGGGGGCTCGTTCTTTCAACAGGAATGGCTCTCGCTCAAACTACTGTTACAGGTAAGGTTGTTTCTCAGGAAGATGGTGAGCCGGTGATTGGCGCATCTGTAAGAATTGTAGGAACTAAGACTGGAACAGCGACTGATGTCGATGGTAATTTTACGCTTCCTAATGCCAGCAAGGATGCTGTCTTGGAAATCAGTTACCTCGGCATGCAGACTAAAACAATGAAAGCATCTGCTAAGATGAAGATCATTTTGGCTTCTGATGCAAGAAATCTTGACGAGGTAGTTGTTACTGCCTTGGGTATGAAACGTTCAGAGAAAACTTTGGGTTATGCTGCCAGTACAGCCAACGCTTCTGAGTTGACTGTTGCTAAGTCTGGTTCCCTGATGAGTGGTCTTCAGGGTAAGATGGCTGGTGTGCAGATTTCTGGTGGTGGTGTTACAGGTACCTCTCAGAAAGTCGTAATTCGTGGTATTTCTTCTGTTTCCAGCAACAACCCATTGTATATTGTTGATGGTGTGCCTATCAACAATGACCGTTTGGGTGATAACTCTGTTGACTTTGGTAGTGGTGCAGGCGACATTAACCCAGAGGATATTGAATCGGTAACTGTATTGAAGGGTGCTTCTGCTACTGCTCTTTATGGTTCCCGTGCAGCCAATGGTGTTATCATGATTACTACAAAGAAGCCACAGGGTAACAAGAAGGCTTCTATCACTTACGATGGTTCTTTGACATTTACTGATGTGCTCCGTGTGCCAATGACTCAAAATCTCTTTGGTCAAGGTTGGGGTTCCTGGTCTAATGAGGAGAATGGTTCTTGGGGACCTCGCCTCGATGGTCGTGAGCACTGGTATGGTTCCACCGGTCTTTCTAACGGCGAGACTTTAACCAAGCCTTTTTCTTATGTTAAGAACAATATCCGTGACTTCTATCAGGTAGGTAAGGAATGGAACAACAACGTATCTCTCCGCTATGGTGATGAGAAAGTAGGTATTGTTGCATCTTACGGTAATGTAAGTTCTAATGGTATTACTCCTAATGATGGTGATACATATCATCGTAATACCTTCTCACTCCGTGGTTACGCCAATATCGACAGATTCCATCTGGACATGTCCCTGAACTATGTTCGCAAGGATATGCGCCGTTCTCGTGATATGTATATGGAGTTGCTTCAGGGTGCTTCTGATGTTCGTTTCACCGATATGAAGGATTACAACCTTGAGCGTAACAATGTAGATAACTACTATACATTACCTCAGTTCGGGATAAGAAATAGTGCCTAAAAAAGTTGG
>ULSM01058345.1_pt1 | contig 11404 bp, 6 predicted proteins | sample 1956381 | NCBI WGS metagenome assembly ULSM01 (sample SAMEA4835710, study PRJEB28245) | human gut metagenome | biome: gut microbiome; material: fecal sample | place: Denmark | collected 2008 | reverse complement strand
CTATGCGAGCCGTAGTTACCTATTTAGTTGCCTATTTACTTGTGACTGCAACCTCATCTGTAATTGCAGCTAGCTATGGACTAGAACCAGGCGACGCCTTCACCTTTACGGTTTCATCCTTATCTAATATCGGTCAAGGCATGGGTCCTACAATTAATCCCTCTATAAATAACGTTTCTTTACGCGATGAACTCTATTTCCTCTTTGGTCTGGATATGCTGCTTGGACGTCTGGAAATTTTACCTGTACTTTTATGTTTTACTAGAATTTTCTGGAGACGTTAAGCATAAACCCAAAAATCTAAAGTCAATACAATAATCCACGCTGTATGATGAATTGCACAGCCTAAAGCAGTGTATTTAAGTTCGCGAGCCACTTTTTCAGGCTTATTTATATTTTTAACGGTTCTAAAAGATGCAGCTACCAAAGGTATCAATGCAAAAATAATTACCGATAACTCCCAGACTTTATGAGAAAAAACGCATGCTGCAACAGAGGTAAGAATTGTACCTACTAACAAAGCTAATAAATATATCCCTGACAGCTTAAAACCCAAAAAAGAAGCCAGAGTATGCTTGCCGTTCTGACGATCTTCTATAATATCACGAGTACTCGCTACATGTAGAACCATTACTGAGCCTAAGCCCGAGCTTATGCCTAAAAGCAAAGTATCAGGGTACATATCCAAACCGTTTTCACTTGCTGCAGTAATTAAAATTTGCGAACCAATAACCGCTACTAATCCGAAAAAAATAAAAACAGCTATATCACCAAAACCTTTATAGCCGTAAGCCATGCCTATGGTATAAAACAAAGCCGCTAATATAGATATAACTCCTAGGAAAATAAACCAAGATAATACCTGAAGATTATTTCCTACAGCCAAAAATACAGCTAAAGCTCCGCATATGGTTGCCAAAATGGTCACCACCGCCATGCCTTTGCGTAATTGAGTCAAGGAAATAGCCCCAACCATCACTGCTCTGATCGGGCCCTTACGATTTTTGCCATCAGCTTGACGATAGGCATCACCATAATCGTTAGCAAAATTACATAAAATCTGCAGCATGACTCCGGTTATTACTATGCATACGGCAGTAATTATGGTATACAAAGACACATCACCATAATAAAAGCCTAATGCACAGCCTAAAGCGCAATTAGTAAAACCTAAAAGAAGCGTCCTTGGACGCATTTCATTGATCCAATCTGACAGCATGGAACTCTCTCGCAATATAAAAATCAAACAGATTTTATATTTTAACAAAAATAAAATCTTAAATTAGGAAATCTTCCTTAAAGATCCTAATTTAGAGTTTCTGTTTTTATTATCCGTACCGGATAAAATTAAGTATAAAATCTTTTTTAAATACTTAACTCCTCTAGGCACCGACAATTGTTATAATCTGCAACGTTATTAAATTTGGAGAAACTATGTTATTCAACGATCCAGCTTTACGCGAGCTCAAACAGAAATTTGATCGCGAAAAAGTAAAAAAAGAAGGCTGCGTTAAGGCTACTGATCGCGGTTTTGGTTTTCTAGAGGTTGACCGTGACCAATCTTATTTCATTGCACCTAATGACATGCGCAATGTTATGCACGGTGATCGCATCAGTGCTTTTATAGAAGAAGACAGCAATGGCAGGCAGCATGCCATACCTCAAAAACTTATTGAAGCTAATTTAAAACGCTTCGTCGCCTGCGTTTCCATTGCAAATGGCAAAATTTATGTAATTGCAGATCACCCCAATATCAAAAACCGCATTATTGCAATCGATAAGCGACCTGAGGATAAAACTCCTTTACATAATGGCGATTTTGTTATCTGCAACCTGTTTTCCCATGCTTTAAAAGGTCATGTCTTTAAAGCAGATATTATTGAACTTATCTGTAAAAAGAACGATCCTAAGGCGCCCTGGAAAGTATCTTTGCGCCGCTATGATCTGCCCTTAAAAGAGCCTGACGATGAAGCTTTTGAATTTTTAGAAAGTACTTATGAGCGTACTGATTTAACTGCCCTTGATTTTGTTACTATCGACAGTGCTCACACTGAAGACATGGATGATGCTCTATATATAGAAAAAGATGCATCCGGCTTTAAACTTTATGTCGCCATTGCTGATCCTACCGGTTATATAAGCGAAACATCCAAGTTTAACGATCAAGCAGCTAATCGGGCATTTTCAATATATTTGCCAGGGCATGATATCCCTATGCTTCCCCGCGCTCTTTCTGATAATTTATGCTCTTTAAGGCCAGGACAATCCCGCCCTACCTTGGTAGGAATTATGCACTGCGATCCAGATGGCAGACTAGATTTTAGTGCAACTAAATTTATCCTTGCAAATATAATCTCTAAAGGCAAGCTTGTATATAACGAAGTTTCAGATTATTTGGAGGGTAAAGAAAATGCAAAAGTACCTGAAGAAAATATCATTAAGCTCTTAAAGATATTAGTGGAATTTACCAAAGTCCGCGACAATTACAGAGCAACCCATGCAGCTTCTTTCCGTAATCATCCTGATTATGAATTTATTTTAACTAAAGAAGGTTCTTTAGATCATATTGAGGTAAATTACCGCCGTATTGCCAATCAAATTGTAGAAGAAGCCATGATTGCAGCCAATATTTGTGCAGGTGAATTTTTAAAAGAAAAGCTCAATTGCGGTATTTTCAATGTTCACAGCGGCTTTGACATGGATAAGAAAAAGGATATTCTTGCTTTGCTTGAGCAAGAGCAATGTCCAATTCCTCCATCAGGCATCGATAGCTTACAAGGATATAACGAGATCCGTCGCTTTGCTAATAAGCAGCATGACAATTATATGGATTGCCGCATACGCAGATTACAGGCTTTCTCTCAAATGAGCATTGTTCCTGCGCCTCATTATGCTTTAGGCGTAGAAAATTATGCAACCTGGACATCCCCCATCCGCAAATACGGCGATATGGTAAATCATCGCTTGCTTAAAGCTATTGTAGTAAATGCCGATCACCCTAAGCTTCCTGATGAAGAGCTATTGCAAAAAATGAACCTAGCTCGCCGCACTAACCGCATGGCTGAACGAGATGTCCGTGATTGGCTGTATATGGATTATTTAAAACCAGATATTGCTAAAGGAACTGTCTTTGAGGCTGAAGTGTTTGATTTAAGCAGAGGCGGTCTGCGCGTCATTCTTGATGAGAATGGGGCTATGGTTTTTGTCCCGTCGGTATTTATAAGCGACAATCGCGATGCTTTTATCTTAGATGGCGATTTAGGAATTATGACTGTAAATGGTGAAGTCAAATTGCGTCTTGGTGATAAGATTTCTGTAAAAATATTCGAAATAAATCGCCAAACCCGCTCAATTACAGCAATTCCTGCTCAAAGTATAGGCGGACTTTTATTGCCAGATCCTAAAAATTTGGCAAATAAAGATAGCCGGCGCTAGATACTAAAAAAGCCTCCTAATTAAAAATAGCTTTGATTATACAGCTAATAAAATTAAGAGGCTTTTGGATAACCCTGATTAATTTTTAATAATTGATCCCGCTTTGTTCAAGCAAAGCCTCAACCTGAGGCTCGCGCCCCCTAAACTTCACAAAATTCTCCATCATATCGCAGGCACCTCCGCAGGAGAGAATTAAATCCTCAAAATCCTGTCCGGCTTTACGATCAAAAATGCCATCTTCGATAAAACGTCCGAATGCGTCGGCAGCTAATACCTCAGCCCATTTATAGCTGTAATAACCGGCAGCATAGCCTCCTGCAAAAATATGGGAAAAACTGTTAGCAAAACGATTCAATGGGCTTACAGGGACCACTGCAACCTTTTCTCTAACCTCATTTAAAATCTTATTTACCTGACCTTTAAGCCCGCACTTATATTCAAGATGTAATCTAAAGTCAAAAAGAGCAAATTCAAGCTGACGCAGCATAGCCATAGCAGAATGGAAATTTTTTGCAGCTAGCAAACTATCAATCTTGCTTTGAGCTAATGGTTCATGAGTATTAACATGCCCCGAGAGCAAAGGCAGGGCTTCCTTTTGCCAAGCAAAGTTTTCATTAAACTGAGAAGGCAATTCAACAGCATCCCAAGGAACTCCGTTAATTCCGGAGACATCAGCAACGTCAATACGTGTTAATAACTGATTTAAGCCATGGCCAAATTCATGGAATAAAGTTACTACCTCATCATGAGTAAGCTGAGACTGTGCTCCATCAACTGGACGAGTAAAATTACAAACCAAATAAGTTACTGGCAACTGTAAGGTTCCATCTGCTCGATGACGGCGAGTTAAACACTCATCCATCCATGCCCCGCCCTGCTTTCCTGCTCTTGCATAAAGGTCCATATAGAAAGTACCGATGCAGCTGCCAAATTTATCTTCATAAATATCATAGGTACGGACGTTTTCATTCCAAACATCATCGCCACTGCGCTCTTTAAAGGAAACTGCATACAAACGATGAGCACATTCAAATAAGCCGGAAATTACCTTATCAATGGGGAAATAAGGACGCAATTCTTCAGCATTATAAGCATAACGTTCCTGCCGAAGCTTTTCTGACCAATAAGATAAATCCCAAGGCTCCAACTCATAGTCAGCCCCGCATTTTTTAGCATAGGCTCTTAATTGCTGCATCTCTTCAAGAGCCTGCGGCCGAGATTTCTCAGCTAAATCAGTTAAAAAATCTACGACCTTTTGAGGATTAGGCGCCATCTTAGTTGCTAAGGACAAATGAGCATAGGAATCAAAGCCTAGCAAATTAGCCATTTCATGACGCAAAGCCAAAATTTCTTCAATTACTTCGCTGTTGTCCCACTTATTTGCATCAGGACCTGTCTCTGAAGCACGGCTGACATAAGCCTCATATAAATTTTGTCTTAAGCTGCGATTATCAGCATAAGTCATAAATGGAATATAAGAAGGCATATCTAAGGTAATCACCCATCCTTCTTTCCCTCGGGCCTGAGCCTCGCTCTTTGCAAGCTTAATAGCTCCTGCAGGCAGACCTTTTAGATCATCAAAGTTTTTAATTTCTAAAATAAAGCTATGAGTAGCATCTAAGACATTATTAGCAAACTTTGCTTGCAGCTGAGAAAGTCTTGAAGAAATTTCTGTATAGCGTTTTTGCTTCTGCGGATCTAAATCAACGCCGCTTAAGCGAAAATCGCGCAATGAATTTTCAATAGCCCGGCGTTTAGCAAAAGACAGGCCCTTAAATTCAGCACTCTTTGATAAAGTTAATAAAGCTTCATATAACGGACGGTATTGGCCTACCCAAGATGTATATTCAGAAATCAGAGGCAAACATTCGTCATAAGCCTTACGCAAAGGCTCTGTATTACAAACATTATTTAAATGATTGGCTATTGACCAAACTCTTGATAGTTTATCGTCAGCCTCTTCAATGGGGACTAAGAGCTTAGAATAACTAGGAGCAGCCCCCTCTCGCTTACACAGATCAATAATCAACTGACGGCAATTCTCAATACAATGCTCTAAAGCAGGCTTTAAATGCTCGGGCTTTACTTGTGAAAATTTAGGAAATCCTGAAAAATTCAATAAAGGATTTGTAGGCAATGAATCAGACATGCTTCAACCTTAAAATATTTAGCTATAGGTGTTTTTGATAGAAAATAGGCTATGTGCTAAGATGTTAATGCACTCTTGTTTCCAAGAATAACTCCTTTTTTCTTTATCTATTATATGTATATGGGGGAGTTTCTAAACTTTTTCGATATGCCTGAACAAAATAATCCTCTTTATCGTCAGCGTTTATTAGCCTTAGAAAAGGCGATGCTGTCTCAAAATTTAGATGCAGCCTTGATTTTTCATGATGATGAATACCTATCATTTGAGCTTACAGATGACTGTCAGCGTCTGCGTTATCTAAGCGGCTTTACTGGCAGTGCAGGATGTATTGCCGTTGCTTCGCATGTAAATGAGGATTTTTCTTCACATAAAAGCAAAATTATTACTGCTAATGCTAAATATCCTCTTAAAAAGGCCGCCTGTGTATTTACTGACGGCCGCTATTTAGTGCAAGTACATGAGCAAATTGATGAAGATTGTTTTGATGCTTTTGATATCTCACAAATAAAGCCCCAGATGTGGTTTGGAGAAATACTTGAAAAGCATTCACGCATCGGCATTGATCTGCGCTGCATCAGCTATAAAACCTATCAAGAATTAAAAAATGATCTTGATGCTTTAGATCTGGAAATCGTGCCTTTAAAACAAAATCTTGTAGATATGATCTGGGAAAACCGCCCTGAAAAAGAATACTCAAAAGTTATGATTTTTCCAGATGAATTTAATGGATGTCCATCACCGCAAAAACGCAAAAACTTGGCAACTGAACTGCGTAATCGAGATCTAGACGCTACTATTATTTGCGATCCTGAAAGTATTTGCTGGCTTTTAAATATTCGCGGCAATGATCGCAAATACCTGCCTATTGTTAACTGCAAAATGGTAGCCTATTCAAATTCAACTCTAGAATGGTATATAGACGACCGTCACTTAGACGAAGAGATGGCCGCCGATCTGGAAGCTCATTTTGGTCATATTGATATCTTCCCCGAATCAAGCTTTGAGGATGTTTTAGAGCGTCTGTGCACTTCGTCATGTGCAGTATATGTTGATCCTGATACTGTCAATGCACATGTATTAGAAATTCTCTATTCCGGCGGAGCTAAAGTTACCTGCGGCCTAGGTTTATGCCAGCTCCCCAAGGCATGTAAAAATCAATTAGAAATTGCCGGCGAATATAAGGCTCATATTAAAGACGGAATTGCCATGTGCCGTTTCTTAGCCTGGCTTGATGATTTAACCAAAGTTGAGAAAATCTCTGATACAGAAACTTTCAAAAGAGCAGTTGAAGATACCGATGAAGCCATTTTAGCTGATAGAGCTGAATCATTCCGTAAAGTTGAACAAGGCTATATTGAACCTTCATTTGCTACTATTTCAGCTTTAGGTCCAAATGCTGCTATGTGCCATTATAATCATGCAGAGGTATCTACCCCTCGCTGTTTAGGAGAAGATCCCTTATATCTCATAGACAGCGGTGCTCATTATTTTGATGGCACCACTGATATTACCAGAACAGTTTTAGTAGGACCTGGCTTAAGCGACGAGATGAAAAATATGTTTACCCTAGTGCTTAAAGGACATATAGCTCTCTCTACTCTAATCTTTCCTAAAGGAACCTCTGGACAGCAATTAGATGCTATAGCTAGAAGACCTCTATGGGATTACGGCCTTGACTATGCCCATGGTACAGGTCATGGCGTAGGACACTTACTTTCTGTACATGAAGGTCCGCAGCAAATTTCATTACGCAGATCAAACGTCCCCTTACAAGCAGGCATGATCATTTCTGATGAGCCAGGATTTTATAAAGAAAATGCTTATGGTATCCGTCTTGAAAATCTATTGGTAGTGCAAAATTGCTCACAGCCGGGACTATCGCATATGCTGTGCTTTTCTCCTTTAACTTTAGTTCCATTTGATAAGCGTATTATCAATACCGAGCTATTATCAGATAAAGAAATTGATTGGCTTAATGACTATCATCAAAATGTCAAGAACGTTATAAAAAATGCGGCCACAACACTTACAGATACTGAAATAAGCTGGCTTGAAACTGCAACAGCAAAAATTTAACTTAAAAAGGAAAGTTGATGCTATTTTTAAAAAAAGCTTTGCCTACAACATTTTATTGTCAAACTCGTTTGCAACAATTGCCATGTATTCCTGTAGAGGCAAAATCTTATAACATATTAGAAACTCCTTCGCGCTGTCATCATCGCATTCTAGAACTTATTGCCTCAGCACAAACGCGCATTCTAATTACAGCTTTATATTTACAAGATGATGAGGCCGGACGCGAGGTATTAGATGCGCTTTATGAAGCTAAAGCTAAAAATCCTAAGCTATATATTAGAGTTTACGTCGACTTTCATCGAGCTCAGCGCGGATTAATCGGAAAAGAGCCTTCCCTAGGCAATAGTGAGCTTTACTATAAAAAGGCCTTAAATTGCGAAGCTCCTCCGGCTATATACGGTGTGCCTGTTAAACGCCGAGAAATCTTTGGCGTCATGCATCTGAAAGGTTTTGTCTTTGACGATACCGTTTTATATTCTGGAGCCAGCATAAATAATGTATATATGAATTATGCAGATCGCTATCGTTTAGATCGCTATCATGAAATTCATAGTGCTGGTTTAGCTGATGCCTTATGTTCTTTTGCTACAGAAGCTTTTCACTCAAACTTTGCAGTTCAAGATTTCTCGCAAGGTTTAGTTAAGGCTGCCAAAGAAATGCGTGATGAAATAAAACAATTACGCCGTCATTTAACAGAGGTTCAATATTCATTCAAAAGCGGCTGGATCCATAAAAATGAAGTTGGAATTACTCCTGTAGCCGGTTTGGGCAAACGGCATAATTTGCTCAATCGCGACCTCTTATGGTTAATTGGTGCAGCTAAAGAGCATCTATTTATCTGCACTCCTTACTTCAATCCTCCTAAAGTATTGTTAAACGCTTTAAATGAATCATTAGAGCGCGGCATACATATGACTCTAGTCGTTGGAGATAAAGTTGCTAACGATTTCTTTATTCGCAAAGATGAAGAATTTTCAGCTGTCGGAGCTGTTCCATATATCTATGAGCTTAATTTAAAAGAATTTATACAAAGTCATCAAAAATATATAGATAAAAATCAGCTTGACATTCGTTTATGGGCTGATGGACAGAATACCTATCATGTCAAAGGAATATATGTAGATCAGAATCTAGCTTTAATGACAGGAAATAACTTAAATCCTCGAGCATGGTCTTTAGATTTAGAAAATGGTCTTATAATTCATGATCCTAACCATCTGCTTAAAGAAAAGTTCATGCATGAACAGCAATATTTATTAAAAAATACTACCAAAATTAAATCATCTTCAGATATTGAGGATTTTGAAAATTATCCAGAAGAGGTAAAACGCTTATTACGTAAAGTCAAACGTCTTAAAGCATCTATATTCATCAAACAATTACTTTAAGGACTTAATCTTGATCTCAGATAACGACAGCTATTATCAAAGTAATGCTTTAGAATCTTTGCCTGGAGTAGGTAAACGTTATGCGCAAATATTAAAGGATCTAGGCTTTAATACTCTCTTTGATATTTGCTTTGATATTCCTTTTCGTTATCTTGATAAAACTAAAATTACTCCTATAGCTGATGCCTTAGAAGAAGATCGCTATTATTTAATAAAAGCACGAGTACTTGCAACACATAACCTTAAAGGCAAAGTGCTAAAAGTATCTTTAACCGATGATTCTGGCAAAATTGAAGCCGTATTTTTTAATTCACTGCCATATTTCACCAGCAAATTAGTTTTGAATCAGGAAGTACTGCTTTTTGGCATGAGCAAAAGAGATTATTACGGCCGTTTATGTTTACAACATCCTCAAATAACCTTCTTGCAAAATGGACAAGAGCCAGCCCCGGAAACAACATTAACCCCAATATACCATCTAGCTGAAACTTTACCCCAGCAAAACTTAAGAAAAATCATCGCAACCGTAACATCTAGACTGCAAGCCTTACCTTTAGATGAATTATTAATGCCTGAAGAAAACCCCTTTTCCTTAAGTTTAACTGAAGCTATATTAACTATTCACGCACCTTTGCCTCCTCAGGATGGCTCTCCATTCAATTTATTTGCTACAAAAGCCTTTAAACGAATTTGTTATGAAGAACTTTTAGCCTATCAACTTACTTTACTTCAGCTTAAAGATAACAATCTTTTGCATAAAGCCGAAAGCATAGCTATAGATCCGCAAATTGAGCAAAAACTCATAGATTCTCTGCCATTTAGGCTTACTGACGGACAGCTAAACGCTTATAAAGAAATATGCAATGATTTAAATAAAACTGTCCCTATGCTTCGTTTATTACAAGGAGATGTTGGCTCAGGAAAAACACTAGTAGCAATTATGGCCTGCTTGCAGGTTTGCCGTAACGGCAAGCAATGCGTATTATTAGCTCCAACTGAGCTTCTTGCCATTCAGCACTATAAGAGCTTTCAGAAATTCTTAAGTCCTTTTGCCGTAAATATTGTACTTTTGCATTCTTCTTTGCCGCAAAACCAACGTTTACAGGTTTTAAAAGAAATTGCTAACGGTTCTGCAAATATAATCATCGGTACCCATAGTGTTTTCCAAGAAAACGTAAAGTACCTAAATCTAGCCTTAGCTGTTATAGATGAACAGCATCGTTTTGGGCTTGAACAAAGGTCCTCACTCTTAAAAAAAGCTCCTAAGGGAGAAAGTCTGCATCAATTAGTCATGACCGCCACACCTATACCTAGGACCTTACAATTGGCCATTTACTCCAATCTAGATGTAAGCTCTATTTATGACAAGCCTCCTGGACGTAAAAAAATTATTACCGTCATGGTTTTAGATAGAAGACGCCGTGAACTGATCTCTCATTTGCGCAATGTCTGTGAAATGGGACAGCAAATCTATTGGGTTTGCCCTCTTATAGGCGAGCATGCAGAAGATCAATCTTCGGCACAAAATGTTTTCAAGGAGATTTCGCGCTCCTTGCCTGACATAAAGTGCGCCCTCCTGCATGGACAATTGAAACCCGCGCAAAAACAGCAGGTCATGGATGATTTTATCAAAAATAAAATTCAGATCTTAGTAGCTACAACCATAGTTGAAGTAGGAGTTGATGTTCCTAATGCTTCAGTTATCATTATTGATGGAGCGCAAAGATTAGGCCTAGCGCAATTGCATCAGCTTAGAGGCCGCGTTGGACGCGGGCAAATACAAGGTTCATGCGTACTGTTATACAATGTCCCTGAAGATGACCCTAAGGCAGCAGCCTTAATTCAAGAACGTTTACAAGTAATCAAAAATAATGACGACGGATTTAAGATTGCTGAAAATGACTTAAAGCTCAGAGGCCCAGGAGAAGTTATAGGTACAGCTCAAAGCGGCTTTAATTTTATGCGGGTTGCTGATATTGCCCGTGATCATGAACTATTAAAGCTTGCGCATCAAAAAGCACCTATACTTAAAAAACAGGATCCTAAGCGCGCTTTAGCATTAGTAAAACGCTGGTTTTACAAAATGGGAGCTTAAATGAATTCAACATACTATAAAAACACCCCATCTTTTTGGCATTTTCTTATAAAAATATTTGCCTTCTTTTTTATTATAATTTGTCTAATCTTGGCTGTTTTTATAGTATTTTTTAACGGCAATAACGTCAAAGAACCTCTGCTAAAACTTTTAAATGAGCGCTCTTCTTTAAATATAGATTTCAGCGAAATTGAGTTTTCTGCTCTTTATCCGAATATCTTAAAAATTAAAGGACTTAAACTTGATAATTCCTCAATAGAT
>ULSM01017977.1_pt1 | contig 11520 bp, 10 predicted proteins | sample 1956381 | NCBI WGS metagenome assembly ULSM01 (sample SAMEA4835710, study PRJEB28245) | human gut metagenome | biome: gut microbiome; material: fecal sample | place: Denmark | collected 2008 | reverse complement strand
AGAAAGCTAAAACTCGGTTTTCCTAGAGCCGCCCGTATCATGGACGAGATAGAGGAAATGGGCATAATAGGACCACAGGAAGGCTCTAAGGCACGAAAGATAAACATAACAAAAGAAGAATGGGCTGAAATGCAGGCAAGAAGATAGCTCAGGCGGAAAGGGATAACATGGCAGGCAGATCTGCGAAAAAGAAAAATTCGACAGCACCGCTTAAAAAGGCGGTAACGCTCATAGCGGTTTTTGTGGTGCTGCTTTTTACAGTGCTTGACCTGACAGGGTTAGTTTCTTTCGACAGCTTGCTAATCAAGGCAGGCGTTGAGGACAAGCCAGCGGAACACGCTCAGACAGAGGTGCATTTTATTGACGTTGGTCAGGGCGACAGCACCCTTGTGATATCACAAGGGGAGGCTATGCTCATTGACAGCGGCGATAAAGATGACAGCAATAAAATAGAAAAATATCTTGAAAAGCAGGGAGTGACAGAGTTAAAATATCTCATTGCCACCCACCCTCACGCTGACCATATTGGTGAAATGAGCGAGATAATAGACCAGTTTCAGGTGGATAAATTCATTATGCCGAAAGTCAAGGCTGATATGACGCCCACCACAACGATATATGAGAAAATGCTCAAAAGCATAAAGGCAAAGGGCTTGAAGATAACACAGGCAAAGCCTATGGAATTTGAGCTTGGAAGCTGTGAGGTGGAGCTTTTCACACCCAAAAAGGATTATGATGATCTTAATAACTATTCCACACTTGTGAAGATAACAGACGGTGAGAATAGCTTTCTTATCACGGGGGATTGCGAGACCACTGAGGAGAAAGATATACTTTCTCAGGGTTATGACGTTTCTGCAAAGGTGCTTAAAGCAGGTCATCATGGCAGTTCCACTTCTTCGGGGGTCGATTTTCTTAACAAGGTCATGCCGAGATATGCTGTTATATCCTGCGGCAAGGGCAACAAGTATGGTCACCCACACGAGGAAACTGTCACAAGGCTGAAAAAATATGCTTCCCATTTGTATGTCACTGCAGATGTGGGAACGATAGTTTTCAGCTCAGATGGCGAGGGGTTGAGCGTTTCTGCTGAAAAGGGAGAAAAGTGATATGGAAGAGATTCTTATAGTTGACAGGATAGAAAACGGCTATGCCGTGTGCGAAACTGAGCAGGGTGAAAAAAAGGATATACCGCTTTCTGAAACAAAAGACGTTCATGAGGGTTACGTGCTTATTTTAAAGGACGGCGTTTATATCCCAGATAAGGACAAAACAGAAGCAAGAAGAAAAAGGATACTCGCCCTACAGGAGGATCTGTGGGCTTAAATATATGCTGAAAGGTATAGATAGAAATGGAAAAAGATTTATTTACGCTTATCAATGAAAAGCTTTCAGGCTTATCAAAGGGACACAAGCTTATTGCGAATTACATTCTCTCCCATTATGACAAAGCGGCTTTTATGACGGCTCAGAAGCTTGGAAAAACCGTGGGCGTCAGCGAATCAACGGTGGTAAGATTTGCCTCGGAGCTTGGCTATGACGGCTATCCTGCCCTTCAAAAAGGCTTGCAGGAGCTTATGAGAAACAAGCTTACAACTGTTCAGAGAATAGAGGTCACTTCCGACCTTATGAGCAGTGATAACGTGCTTGAAAGGGTACTCAATCTCGACATCGACAAGATAAGGCGTACTTTGGAGGAAACCTCAAAGGAGGACTTTAACAATGCCGTTGACACTATCGTATCCTGCAATACCCTTTACATAATGGGTACGAGAAGTGCAGCGTCTATCGCTTCGTTCCTTGCTTATTATCTGGGACTTATTTTCCCCCATGTAAAGCTCGTTCAGAGTACGACTACTTCCGAGCTTTTTGAAAAGATAATGAGAATAGACGAAAAGGACGCCATGATAGGTATATCTTTCCCAAGATATTCAAAGCAGACTGTCAAGGCACTTAAATATGCAAAGAGCAACGGTGCGAACGTTATAGCTATAACAGACTCAAAGGCTTCGCCTATCGCAAAGTATGCAGACAGCCTGCTTCTTGCAAGAAGCGATATGGCTTCGTTCGTTGACTCTCTCGTTGCACCGCTGAGCCTTATAAATGCACTTATCGTTGCGGTATCCATAAGAAATATCGACAGAGTGTCCCAGACCTTTGAACGTCTTGAAAAGGTTTGGGCTGAGTATGACGTTTACGCAAAAAGCGAGGAAGATACACAGTGAGAAGATTTGACGCAGTTATAGCAGGCGCAGGTGCGGCAGGAATGTTCTGCGCAGTTCAGCTTGGCTGGCGTGGAAAGAGCGTTGCTGTTATCGAGCATAGCGGCTGTCAGGGCAGAAAACTCATGATAACAGGAAAGGGCAGGTGTAACGTCACAAACAACTGTACCGCTGACACTGTTATGAAAAATATCCCACGCAACAGCAAGTTCATGTATTCAGCACTGAGCAGATTTGCTCCAGAGGACGTTATGAGCTTTTTTGAGTGCCTTGGTGTGGAGCTTAAAACTGAGCGTGGCAACAGAGTGTTCCCTGTAAGCGACAACGCAAAGGATATCGTCAAGGCTCTTGTGAAAGCCTGCGAGGACAGTGGTGTGCAGTTTATCGACGATGAGGTAAAAGAGCTTATCATCAGGGACGGCAGAGCAGAGGGCTTTAAATGCGAGCATGGGGATTATTACGCAGACAGCGTTATCGTTGCAACTGGCGGAAAGTCCTATCCACGGACAGGCTCAACAGGCGACGGCTATAGGCTTGCGAAGTCTGTGGGGCATAAGGTCACGGCGATAACTCCGTCACTTTGCCCTGTAGTTACTTATGAGCGTGAGGAATGTGCTTCCGCAATGGGGCTTTCCCTTAGAAACTGCACCTTGACGCTTCGTGAAGAGGACAGAGATAAACCAATTTTCCACGAGCTTGGGGAAATGCTTTTCACACACTTTGGTCTGAGCGGACCGCTTGTGCTTTCGGCTTCGGCTCACCTTGGTGATATGAACAAGTCACGGTATTATATGGATATCGACCTTAAACCTGCACTGAGCCATGAACAGCTTGACAGCAGGATACTTCGTGATTTCGGAGATTTTCCAAACAGAGATTTTCAGAATTCACTGGGCAAACTGCTGCCTTCAAAGATAATACCACTTATAATAAAAAGGTGCGGTATCGATCCTGAGAAAAAGGTCAATCAGATAACCCGTGAGGAGCGTGAAAGGCTTGTTTCCACTGTGAAAAAGCTTACGTTCACAGTGAAGTGTATGCGCCCTGTAGAGGAAGCTATCATAACCCGTGGCGGAGTTGATGTTTCGCAGATAGACCCACGATCAATGGAGTCAAAGCTGTGTAAAGGACTTTACTTTATCGGTGAGGTGCTTGACGTTGACGCTTATACGGGCGGCTTTAATTTGCAGATAGCGTTTTCCACGGCGTATAGCTGTGCGGATAAAATAGGATAAGGAGATTTTGATATGGGAATAAACGTGGCTCTCGACGGACCTTCCGGAGCAGGAAAGTCCACTATCGCAAAGGCGGTAGCGAAAAAGCTTGAATATGTATATGTAGACACAGGTGCGATGTACCGCTCTATAGCTTATTATGTTATAAGCAAGGGTGCAGACCTTTCTGACCCTGAGCAGATAAAACCCTTTCTTGGTGAGATATCCATAAAGCTTTGCTACACAGAAGCAGGGCAGAGAGTAATACTCAATGACGAGGACGTTTCATACAAAATAAGAACGCCTGAGATATCCATGGGTGCGTCAAAGGTGTCTGCTATACCTGAGGTAAGAGAATTTCTGCTTGAACTTCAGAAGAATATCGCAAAAGAAAACAACATCATCATGGACGGCAGAGATATCGGCACTGTGGTTTTGCCAAACGCTGACGTGAAGATATTCCTCACAGCCGCTCCAGAGGCAAGAGCAGAAAGACGTTTCAAGGAGCTTCAGGAAAAGGGCGACAAGTCTACATATGACGAGGTATTACAGGATATAATCCAGCGTGACTATAACGATACACACAGAGAGATAGCACCGCTGAAAAAGGCTGATGACGCTGTTGAGGTGGACTCTACTGAGTTGACTCTTGAAGAGTCTGTTGAGGCTATCTACAATGTAATAACCGACAAGACTAAAAAAAAAGAGCGTAAGATAAAAGAGATAATGCCTGTCAGACCTGTGAAAAAAGAACACAGGCTTGGTCATTTCCATATGTTTTGGTACACAGTGCTGAGATATATCGTTATCGGACTTTATCATCTGTATTTTAACATCACTTTCGAGGGTACGGAAAATATCCCAAAGGACGGCGGGAATATATTCGCTTCAAACCACAGAAGCTATCAGGACCCTGTTTTTATCGCACTGCCAACAAAAGTGCCGCTTTCTTATATGGCTAAGGAGGAGCTTTTTCATCAGAATGTGTTCTTCACTCTGCTTATAAAAGCGTTCGGAGCATTCCCTGTTACAAGAGGAAAGGGCGACACTCAGGTAATAGACACATCTATAGAGAAGCTTGAAAAGGGCAGAAACCTTGTCATCTTCCCTGAGGGAACACGTTCAAAGGACGGCAAGGTAGGAAAGGGCAAAACAGGCGTTGCCTTGGTGGCGGCTGTGGCTCAGGTGCCTGTGGTCCCTGTTGGTATCAATTTCGAGGGCAAGCTCAAATTCAGAAAGCGTGTAGTTGTAAGATTTGGAAAGCCTATAGTGCCTTGCGAGATAGGCGTTACAGCCACCGACCCTCATTCTCTTAGGACTATCAAGAACGAGATCATGAAAAATATCACGGAGCTGGTACATTAAATGTTAACAAAGTGTAAAATTTGCGTTGCAAAGACCGCAGGTTTCTGTTTTGGTGTAGACAGAGCCGTAAAAATAGTGTATAATGAATTAGATAACCGAAATAATGTTGTAACGTTAGGCCCAATCATTCACAATCCAAACGTAGTTTCTGACCTTGAAGCAAAAGGAGTTTACTCCACCGATGTGGATAAGGTCACGAAAGACCAGACAGTTGTTATCAGATCCCACGGAGTTGGACTGGACGTGTATGAAAAGCTTGCAAAGGTAGGTGCGGAAGTAATTGACGCTACCTGTCCCTTTGTGGCAAGGATACACAAGATAGCAGCCGAAAAATCGGGCGAGGGATACGTTATTCTTATCGCAGGTGATGAGGCTCACCCGGAAATAATGGGTATAAGAGGTCATTGCAGCGGAGAGAGTTATGTGTTCAGTTCATGTGACGATTTTGAAAATTTGGTGAAAGAGAAAGATTTTTCGTCAAAAAAGGTTGCAATTCTGGCTCAGACAACGTATAATAAGAATATGTGGAGAAAGTGCGAAGAGCTTTTTGAGAGGTATCTGCCTGAGGCTGTGGTGTATAACACCATATGCAGTGCCACTTCTGAAAGACAGAAGGAGGCGGCGGAGCTTGCGAAGGCTGCCGACATAATGATAATAGTCGGAGGGCTGCACAGCTCCAATACTCACAAGCTTAAAGCCATATGCGATGAATATTGCAAATGTTGGCTTGTGGAGGACGCCGAAGGACTGAGGGCATGTGATATTGACTTATCAGGTGCAAAATTTATCGGGATTTCTGCTGGTGCATCGACGCCGGCTTATATAATCAAGGAGGTACAACAGACCATGAGTGAAATGTTGAACAATGTTGACGAAGAATTTAATTTTGAGGAGGAACTGGAAAAGACTCTGAAAAAAATACATACGGGAATGAAGGTTGAGGGCGTTGTCACCGATATCAATAACGGTGAAGTAGCCGTAGATATCGGAACAAAGCACACAGGCTATATTCCTGCATCTGAACTTACAGATGATCCTACTAAGAAGCCAGAGGATATCGTAAAGGTAGGCGACAAGATCGATCTGATCGTTCTTAAGACAAATGACCAGGAGGGTATCGTTACACTTTCTAAGAAGAAGGTTGACGCAGTTCTTGGTTTCCAGAAGATAGTTGAGGCTAAGGAAGCTGACGCTACACTTACAGGTACAGTTACAAACGTTGTTAAGGGCGGTGTACTCGTATCAGCTAACGGTGTTAAGGTATTTATCCCTGCTTCACAGGCAGCTCCAAGAAGAGATTTCGATCTTAACGATCTGCTCAAGCAGTCAGTAAGCTTCAAGATCCTTGAGGTAAACGAGGCTAAGCAGAGAGCAGTTGGTTCTATCCGTGCAGTAGCAAGAGAGGAAAGAGCAGCAGCTCAGGCTAAGTTCTTTGAGACAGCTCAGATCGGTTCTGAGGTAGAGGGTACAGTTAAGTCTATCACAGATTACGGCGTATTCGTAGATCTCGGTGGTGTTGACGGACTTATTAGAAGAATGGATCTTTCTTGGAACAGGATCAAGCACCCTTCAGACGTTGTTTCCGTTGGCGATAAGATCACTGTTACTATCAAGGATATCGACAGCGAAACAAAGAAGGTTTCATTGACATATAAGAAGGCTTCAGAGAATCCATGGGAGATCTTCAAGGCTAACTATGAGGTAGGTCAGGTAGTTAAGGCTACTGTTGTTTCTATCACAAGCTTTGGTGCTTTTGCACAGATCATTGACGGTATCGACGGTCTTATCCACATCTCTCAGATCGCTAACCAGAGAGTAAACAATGTTGCAGATATCCTTTCTGTAGGTCAGGTAGTTGATTGCCAGATCACAGAGATCGATCTCGACAAGAAGAGGATCAGCCTGTCTATGAGAGCTTTGCTTCCTGCTGATGACGAGGCTTCTGAGGACGCTGAATAAGCAATAAAATTCATGGGGGCGAGTGATCGCCCTCGTTTTTTATTTTCAATGAAATAACGGCAGCTTTGTTCTGTCAAAAAATCCTTAGAAAAAACTAAAGATTTACCGAAAAGACTTAACTTTTTGATTCGTATGTGGTATAATAATATCAGATCAAATAAAGACGAAAGGTTAAATTTATGGATGAAATAAAAAACACGGCAGTGAAAAAACGCAAAAAGAAAAGATCCACTAATCCTGCTGTCAGAGTTCTCAAAATATTAGGCACAGCTTTGCTGTCGATATTCCTGATACTCATTATCACCTGTTCTATATTTGCAACAGTTCTGACTATTTACGTCCTTAACTTTGCAGATACCACAACAACTATCAGCCTTGATAAGACGGAAACAAGTAACATTTCGAGATTTTTGTCTGTCAACCCTGACTATGATGAAGATGATGAGGATTCACAGGAGTATGACCTTTATTATGCTCTGAAAAACAGCAATAAGCACGTTGTATGGGCTGATCTTGAGGATATCCCTCAGTATGTTCAGGACGCTTTTGTGTACACCGAGGACGAGAGATTTTATTCTCATGACGGCGTTGACTTCAAGAGAACGTTCGCTTCATTTGTCAATGTATTCATTCCGATATACGGCGGAAGACAGATAGGTGGTTCGACTATCACTCAGCAGACTATTAAGAACATCACGGGTGATGACTCCAGAGATTCTATCCATGGTATCGAGCGTAAGATACGAGAGATCTTCCGTTCTATCAACGTGGAAAAGACCTACACAAAGGAAGATATCCTCCAAAGCTATCTTAACCTTGTGCCACTGACAACTCAGGAGTATGATATCATCGGAGTTCAGGCTGCTGCAAACTTCTATTTTGGCAAGGACGTAAAGGATCTAAACCTTGCTGAGGCAGCTTCACTTGCGGGTATGACAAGCTGGCCTGCTGCAAACAACCCATATGATAATATGAAAAACAACAAGCTCAGACAGAAGTATACGCTGGATCATATGCTCGATAACGGTGCAATTTCTGAGCAGGAATATAACGAAGCCCTCAACTATGAGCTTAAAATAACAGGCGATATAACCTATACAAGCTCATCTATCTATGAGGACGAAACAAAGGATCAGGGTCCGACATCTTATTTCATGGACGCTGCTATCAATCAGACTATACAGATAATCGCTGACTATTATGGCATTTCATGGGAGGACGCTTCCGCAAGACTTTATGACGGCGGATTTACTGCATATACCACTGTTGACAGAAGTATGCAGAAGAAGGTCGAGAAGGAAATGCAGAAGCAAAGTAATTTCACCACCTATGAAATGAACAAAAAGGACGATACTCTGTGGTCAGGCTTTATCGCTATGGACTACCAGGGCAACGTTAAGGCTATCGTTGGCGGACGTGATAAGAAAGAGGAGTCTAGAGTTTATAATATTGCTACTGATGCCAAACGTTCACCAGGTTCTTGTATCAAGCCTATAGCTTCATACGCTCCTGCATTGGATCAGGACCTTATGACATGGTCAACCCTGTTCACTGATGAGCCTATCACTATAAAGGTAAAGGGCAAGGACAAAAAGTGGCCTGTAAACTATTCTGAAACAGGCGACAGTGCAAACTGGTCTTATCAGCAGCTTACAACTGTAGAAATGCTCACAAGGTCGCTGAACACTCTTCCTGCACAGCTTATCAAAAAAATGACACCTGCTTATTCCTATAACTTCCTTAAGGAAAAGCTTGACATTACTACGCTTGCAGACTCCGACGCTGACTATTCACCAGTAACTGTCGGCGGTCTTACAAATGGTACTAAGCTTGAGGAGCTTGTAGGCGCTTATATGATATTCGGCAATGGCGGTAAGAAGTATGACGTTACCTACGTTTCAAAGGTAGAGGACGCTGACGGAAACGCTATCTATGAAAAGAGCGACGGATACAAGCAGGCTATCAGCGAGTCTACCGCTTACGTTATGAATAGAATGATGCAGAATGTTATAACTCAGCAGGACGGTACTGGTAGATATGCTAAGCTAAACAATACTGACCTTGTCGGTAAGACAGGTACTTCATCTGACTGGTTTGACCTCTCATTTGTAGGCTGTACTCCTGACTACGTTTCAGGTATCTGGATAGGTTATGAAAACCCTGCAACTATCCCTACGAACGAGTATCAGAATATCGGTGCGATTTGGAAGAACGTTTTTGGTGATATCGCTGAGAATGAGAAGCATAAGTCATTTGACAAGACTTTCAAAATGCCTGATACAGTTGAAAAGCTCACCTACTGCACAAAGACAGGTAAGCTTGCGTCAAATTCATGCTATAGCACGGCAACTGGATATTACAAGAAGTCCAACGAGCCTGAGTATTGTAGCGGAAATCATTAAAATTAAAGCCTCCATAACTCTATGGAGGCTTTTTTGAAAGGAAATCATTATGGAAAATAAACTGCGAATGTGCGTTCCATGCCATTTTGGGCTTGAAAGCGTGCTTGCATATGAGATAAAAAAGATAGGCGGTGAAAATCTTACCACAACTGACGGCAAGATAAGCTTTGAAGGTGGCTTTGACGTGCTTGCAAAGGCAAATCTTTGGATTGCCACAGGAGAGCGTGTACTTATCGAGCTTGGCAGCTTTAGAGCAGAAAGCTTTGAACAGCTTTTTGACGGTGTTATGAATCTTCCGCTGGAGAACTTTATCGGCAGGGAAGACGCTTTCCCTGTTAAGGGTCATGCCCTTAATTCAAAGCTTCATTCTATCCCTGATTGTCAGAAGATAATCAAAAAAGCCTGCGTTAAAAGACTTGAAAAAGCCTATGGCATAAGCTATTTTGAGGAAACTGCGGCGAAACATCAGATACAGTTTGCTATCCATAAGGACATTGCGACTATCTATCTTGATACATCAGGTGTAGGACTTCACAAGCGTGGCTACAGAAGAAATTCCAACGACGCACCTATCAAGGAAACACTTGCCGCAGGTATAGTTGACCTTGCAAGAGTTCGTGCGGACTCAGTTGTGGTGGATCCTATGTGCGGTTCAGGTACATTTCTTATTGAGTCGGCATACAAGGCACTGAAAGTTGCACCTGGTCTGAGAAGAAATTTTGCGGCAGAGCAGTGGTCACAGATACCTGAAACAGCGTGGCGCAATGCAAGAGCCGAGGCTATGGACGCTATTGACAGGCAGGGTGCATTCAAGGCGTTTGGCTTTGATGTTGATGATATAGCGGTTGAGCTTACAAGAAACAACGCTAAAAAGGCAGGAGTAGGCTCAAAGCTTACAGTAAAACAGCAGGATATCTCAAAATACAGCCAGATAGAGGGTTCGATAACAATTGTCAATCCCCCATATGGCGAGCGTATGCTTGAAATAAAGGAAGCCGAGGAGCTTTATAAGAAAATGGGACAAAGACTTTGCCCGTCAAAGGAGAACCCATGCTATATAATCTCCCCACATGAGGAGTTTGAGGTGTTTTTCGGCAAAAAGGCTGACAAAAAGCGCAAGCTTTACAACGGCATGATAAAATGTAATCTGTATATGTATTTCAAGTGAGGTGCGTGGTGGGTTTGAAATTATCAGAACTTGACGGAATCGTATTCGATATGGACGGCGTTATTTTCGACAGCGAAGTAATAGGTCTTGAAAGCTGGGAGCGCCTTGGAAAGAAATATGGTCTGACCAACGTTCACGAAAATGCTATGAAGTGCATTGGCAGAAGCACTGTTGATACAATGGCTATCCTAGAAGCCGCATATGGTGACAAAGTGTCAATACCCGAACTTTATGACGAAGCAAAAGTCATTTGTGCAGATATTATCGCTGAGCGTGGTTTGCCTCTGAAAAGTGGAGCAAGGGAGTTGCTTTCTTATCTTAAAGAGCGTGATATAAAGGTAGGACTTGCTTCATCAACGTCTTACAAAGGGGTTATCAAAAATCTAAAGGGAGCAGGTCTGCTTGATTATTTCCATGTGATTATTGGCGGAGATATGATAAAACATTCAAAGCCACAGCCTGAGATATATTTACTTGCCTGTGAGAAGCTGGGAGTAACGCCTGAGAAAACTGTTGCTGTAGAGGACTCTTACAATGGCATAAAGGCGGCTTACAATGCAAAGATGATACCAATAATGGTGCCAGATCTTATTGCACCGACAGATGAGATATTGTCAATGGTGTACAAGAAAATGGACAGTTTGGACGCTGTCCTTGAATATTTTAAAGCATAAACAAAGCCCCTCGGCTTATCACCGAGGGACTTTGTTTTAAGTGTGATGAAATAAATGCAATGTACTCGTCAAATCCTCCGCACCCTACTCTAAAAAAAGACCATGCAAGGGATTTCCATCTCAGCAGGAGCGAATTGACTTTTCTTTGGCAAACCTCTACGAAAAGAAACACCCACTCAGTTACAAAACTGGGTGGGCTTTTCGTTTCGCTTTTACTTGACAAAATAGACTTTTCTTTGGCAAACCCTTACGAAAAGAAACACCGCCCTACTCTGTCAAAGTAACGGTGTTTCTTTTCACTAAATCTTTGGAAGAAACCGCTTAGCCAATAGGCTTATGCAGTACCCTTTTATATATCAGTATAGCATAAGTCAAAAGAAAAGTCAATCTTATGCTATCAACTGCAAAGAATCTAAATATATCGACATTTTATGCAGTTAACATACATAAGTCACCATAATTACGATAAAAAATTACAATAAAAAATTATAAATAGTACAAAATCATTGACAATTT
>ULSM01058313.1_pt1 | contig 11579 bp, 10 predicted proteins | sample 1956381 | NCBI WGS metagenome assembly ULSM01 (sample SAMEA4835710, study PRJEB28245) | human gut metagenome | biome: gut microbiome; material: fecal sample | place: Denmark | collected 2008 | reverse complement strand
TTTTTCTTATTTACACCATCTAAGGACTTCATTGTCGGGAACAGTAATACGTCCCTGATTGCCTGGCTATCTGTCAGAAGCATTACAAGACGGTCGATTCCGTATCCGATTCCACCTGTTGGCGGCATACCGATTTCAAGTGCGTTGAGGAAGTCTTCGTCTGTGTGCTCTGCCTCGTCATCGCCTGCTGCTGCGTTGGCATCCTGTGCTGCGAAACGCTCACGCTGGTCGATTGGGTCGTTGAGCTCTGAGTATGCGTTACACATCTCCCATGTATTACAGAACAGCTCGAAACGCTCTACCTTTGTAGGGTCGCTTGGTTTCTTCTTGGTGAGAGGTGATATCTCAATTGGGTGATCCATGATAAATGTTGGCTGGATAAGCTCTTTCTCACAGTACTCCTCGAAGAAGAGGTTTACGATGTCACCCTTCTTGTGACGCTCCTCGTACTCGATATGATGCTCGTCTGCAAGCTTCTTTGCGGCTGCATCATCAGGTACCTGGTCGAAGTCTACGCCTGCGTATTTCTTGATTGCGTCTATCATTGTCATTCTTGCGAATGGCTTTCCAAGGTCGATTTCCACGCCGTTGTATGAGATTTTTGTCGAACCGCATACCTTCTCAGCGAGGTAACGGAACATTGACTCTGTCAGCTCCATCATGCCCTCGTAGTCTGTGTATGCCTGATAAAGCTCCATAAGTGTGAACTCAGGGTTGTGACGTGTATCTACACCCTCGTTACGGAAAACTCGTCCGATCTCGTATACTCGCTCAAGTCCTCCGACGATGAGTCTCTTTAAGTAAAGCTCAAGGGAAATACGAAGCTTTACATCCTCGTTCAATGCGTTGTAGTGTGTCTCGAATGGTCTTGCTGCGGCACCACCTGCGTTTGAGACAAGCATAGGTGTCTCAACCTCCATGAAATCACGGCCTGCAAGGAAGTTACGGATTTCCTTGAGTATCTGTGAGCGCTTGATAAATACCTCTTTGCTCTCCTGATTCATGATAAGGTCTACATATCTCTGACGGTATCTGGTGTCTGTGTCTGTCAGTCCATGGAACTTCTCCGGGAGTATCTGGAGTGATTTTGAAAGGAGTGTTATCTCCTCTGCATGGATTGAAATCTCACCTGTTTTTGTTCTGAAAGCAAATCCCTTTACACCATAGATATCACCGATATCTGATTTCTTGAAGTCTGCGTATGAGTCTTCTCCGATATTGTCCCTTGCCACATATACCTGGATATTGCCCTTTAAGTCCTGAATATTGCAGAAAGAAGCCTTCCCCATGACACGCTTGAACATCATACGTCCTGCGATGCTTACCTCGATTGGCTTTGCATCCATGATTTCTCTTCTCTCGTTGTAATCGTTGTTGATTACCTCTCTCTTTGCAGCATCATCCAAGCCCTCAACATCCGGAGCCTTTCTGTCACCGAGAATCTCAGCCTCATGAGCATTGTAAAGCTCCTTTACATCGCTGCTGTGATGAGTGACATTGTACTTTGTAATCTGGAAGGGATCCTTTCCTGCTTCCTGTAAATTCTGTAATTTTTCACGGCGGACCTTAAGGAGCTGGTTTACGTCCTGCTGCTGTCCACCCTTGTTATTATTCTGATTTGCCATTTTTTACCTCTTTTAGTTCTCTTCTGCTCTCTGGATCTCGAGTACCTTGTATGTGAGCTCTCCTACCTGAGTCTCAACAGTTACAGTATCTCCGACTTTCTTTCCAAGAAGAGCTTTACCTACAGGTGACTCGTTTGAAATCTTGCCCTTTAAGCTGTTTGCCTCTGTTGAACCAACAATTTTGTACTCAAGCTCCTCATCAAACTCACAATCTAAGATGCGGATCTTACAGCCGATAGAAATCTTGTCAAGGTCAACTTCCTCCTCAACAACAACCTCTGCATTTTTAAGGATTTTCTCGATTTCCTCAATACGAGCCTCGATATCGCGCTGCTCATCCTTAGCTGCATCATACTCAGCATTCTCAGATAAATCACCCTGCTCACGAGCCTCCTTGATCTTCTGGGAAACCTCTTTACGCTTAACAACCTTTAACTGCTCAAGCTCATCCTCGAGCTTCTTAAGACCTGCATATGTCAGAATATTTTTCTTGTTATCCATGATTCTTACCCTTCTATCTTCCTTTTATTTTATTATGTTGATTTGCTAAAATGAAACTTCCCACTTCAAAGACTTAATATACCGGAAAGTATACAGTATATTCCGAAGACAAAATATGAACTGCCACGGGTTTCCATAACCCCCGGCAACGGAAACCCTGCAGCAAAGAAAAACCCTCTATCCGCGATTCGTTCCCGTGGCTAACTTCATATTTTTCTGAGGAATAAACTGTATGCTCGGCCGGTAACCAAAATACCCTAAATGTGGGAAGTTTGTTTTATTAAATCGTAAAGCCTATTTTAACGCGTGTATTATAATTGAAAATCCCCACGCTGTCAAGGATTTGGCCGATTTCAATTTTGAAGCTTTTCTTTATACAAAAGCTCCTCAAGCTGTTCTAAGCTCTCCACCGTATTCACCGCCGCGCGCAGCCTTGATGAATGCGGATATCCTGCCGTATACCACGCTGTGTGCTTTCTCATCTCGTGTATCCCCGTGTACTCGCCCTTGAACTCTATCATCATGCGTGCATGGCGCAGTATCATCCGGCGTATTTCCTCAAAGGATGGCTTTTCCTGATGCTCGCCGGTCTCAAAGTAATGCAGTATCTGTGAGAAAATCCATGGATTGCCCTGCGCTCCCCTGGCTATCATAAAGCCATCGCAGCCTGTCTGCTCCTGCATTCTTATGACATCCTCTGCGCAAAGCAGGTCTCCGTTTCCTATGACCGGTATTGAAACAGACTCTTTTACCTGCCTTATGATGTCCCAGTCGGCTTTGCCGGAGTAGTACTGCTCTCTGGTTCTGCCATGCACTGCGACTGCGCTTGCGCCGCTTTCTTCAGCCACATGTGCCAGCTCTACTGCGTTGATATGTTCATCATCGAAGCCCTTTCGTATTTTTACGGTGACCGGCTTATCTATCGCTTTTACTATGCTCTCTATAATCTGACCTGCAAGAATCGGATTTTTCATGAGTGCTGAGCCCTCACCGTTGTTTACGATTTTGGGCACCGGGCATCCCATGTTGATATCCAGTATGTCAAACGGTCTTTCCTCTATCTGCTTTGCTATCTGAGCCATTATCTGCGGGTCTGAGCCAAACATCTGGAGTGAAACAGGCTTTTCTCTTTCATCTATTGAAAGAAGCGACTCTGTATTTTTGTTTTTGTACAAAATTGCCTTGGCGCTGACCATTTCCATACATAAAAGGCCTGCTCCCTGCTCCTTGCACAATAAGCGAAATGGCAGGGCTGTCACGCCTGCCATAGGTCCCAGTATCAGGTTGTTTGGGAGTGTCACACTTCCTATCTGAAGCTTTCGTATCTGATGAATATCCATACTATTACTTCACTCCCTTGCGGTTCTGCTTGCGATACACGAGGTTTATGCCCTTTAATGTCAGATCCGGATCGTATACATCCACGTTTTCTGTCTCATTGGATATTATTCTGCCGAGTCCGCCGGTCACTACAACCTTTGCATCGTACATGCCAGTTTCTTCCTTTACCTTGTTGATGATGTACTCTGTCTGTCCTATCTGTCCATACACAAGTCCCGCCTGCATGCTGGTGATAGTGTCCTTTCCGAGGATATTATCAGGCTTTTTAATCTCTATCTCAGGAAGCTTTGCCGCATCCTCCCAGAGTGCCTTGGCAGAGATACGTATGCCCGGTGCTGTGATTCCTCCCATGAAGGTACCGTTTTCATCGACCATATCGTAGGTTGTTGCTGTGCCAAAATCTATGACCAAAACAGGTCCTCCATATAATTCATATGCAGCTACGGCGTCTACTATACGGTCTGCGCCAATTTGCTGCGGATTTGGTGTGGCGATACGAATGCCTGTTTTGATGCCCGCCTCCACGATTATCGGCCTGATATTAAAGTATTTTATGAGGCCATTCTGCAGTGAATGCATGATATTCGGTACAACGGAGCAGATGATTGCATCATGTATGTCGTCCATGCCCACCTGATTTCTTTCAAGCAGAGTGCTCAGAAGCATGCCGTATTCATCCGATGTACGTGGCATTTTGGTTGTAATTCTAAAGCTTGCTTTTATCCTGTCACCATCAAACACGCCGCATGTTATGTTTGTATTTCCTACGTCCAGTGCTAAAATCATCTGTTATTCCTCCTCGAGTCCTTCTCCCAAAAATACTATGCGATAATACGTCTCTATCGACTCGAGCAGCTCTCTTCGCTCGTTGCGGTACTGCTTTATCTTTAGCACGCTTCCTATCTCGTCATAGAAAAAGTCGTTTTCCTTGCAGGATGTTCTAAAATCGAGGTTTCCGTCCTCATCAAACACCAGCTCCAGTATGCCTCCCACATCCTCTGTATACAGGACGCACATGATTTTGAGCTCGTCCCTTATTGTCTGTGGAAGTCCGTTAAAATTCTCGTTCAGATAATATTTTTTCTGATATGCGTTTGACACGCAAAGTACTACCTCTTTAGACATATCCGTATATTCCTCTCACTGATACTTCTCCGCTTGAAACCAGCTTGCGCGATTCCCATGTGTCCACGATCAGCTCGCCCTTAGGCGTGATGCCCATCGCTTTTCCGTCAAACGGCTCCTTCGGATCCAGTACCCTTACTGATTTGTTCCTGTTGACCAACAGCTCATCATACTCCCTGACGAGGGCTGAAAGGTCCTGCGTCTTTAAAAATGTGTCATAATACTGCTCAAAGTATGACATGGTCTCTGCGATTATCTGCGCACGGTGAAATCTTTTGCCACCTGCTTCTATCATGAGTGAGCTCGCCATCTGACTGATTTCCTCCGGAAAGCTCTCATTGTGCACGTTAATACCGATACCTACAACAATATGGTTGATATAGTCAAACTGCGCATTCATCTCTGTGAGTATTCCGCACACCTTTTTGCCGTTTACCACAATGTCGTTTGGCCACTTTATCAGGGCTTCCTCGCCGGTTACGCTTGTTATTGCCTTTGCGACAGCAAGCGCTGCCACAAGCGTGAGCATGGATGCATTGTTTGGATTGATATCAGGCTTTATCATAAGTGTCATGAAAATACCTGTGCCGGACGGCGATACCCAGCTGCGGCCGCGGCGCCCCTTGCCTGACTCCTGTTTGTCCGCTACGACTAAGGTGCCGCTCGGATAGCCTTTTTCGGCAAGCTCCTGAGCCTTGATATTGGTGGAGTCTATTGTATCAAAATACAGCACTTCCTTTGCCACCCAGTCTGTGTGCATGAGGCTTTTTATCTCCGCCTCTGTCATCAGATCCGGCGCCGCCATGAGCTTATAGCCCTTATTCTGTTGTGCCTCTATCTCATATCCGGCTTCCTTTAGCTGGTTTATGGCCTTCCACACGGCTGTGCGCGATACTCCGAACCTGTTGCATAGCTCCTGCCCTGAAATATAGCCGTCAGCGCTGCGTAGAAGTCTAAGTATTTCTTCCTTCATACTTTATTCCTTAGCTTTCCGTCAATCTTTTGTTGCGGTCATTGCTTGCCGTACTAGTCAGCAAGTGTTGCACGCATGATAGCCTTGATTGAGTGCATACGGTTCTCTGCCTCATCAAATACCACTGAACGCTCTGACTCAAATACCTCGTCTGTCACCTCAAGCTCGCTCAGTCCAAACTTCTCATAGACCTGCTTGCCGATTGTGGTCTTTAAATCATGGAATGCAGGCAGACAGTGCATAAAGATTGCGCTATCCTTTGCATTTTCAAATGCTTTTGCATTTACCTGATATGGCTTTAAGTCGTTAATTCGCTCTGCCCATACCTCTTCCGGCTCGCCCATTGATACCCACACATCTGTGTAAATGACATCTGCGTCCTTTGTTCCCTCTGCCACATCCTCTGTGAGTGTGATTGATGCGCCTGTTGTTTCTGCAACGTCCTTACAATATTTTACAAGCTCATCATTTGGGAAATATTTCTTGTTTGTGCATGCCACGAAGTCCATGCCAAGCTTTGCACATGTGACCATGAGTGAATTGCCCATGTTGTATCTTGCATCGCCCATGTATACAAATTTCACGCCCTTGAGTCTGCCGAGGTGCTCACGGATTGTAAGCATATCTGCTATCATCTGTGTCGGGTGGAACTCATTTGTCAGGCCGTTCCATACCGGTACGCCTGCATATTTAGCCAGCTCCTCCACGATTTCCTGTCCGTATCCACGGTACTCTATTCCGTCAAACATTCTGCCGAGCACGCACGCTGTATCGGCGATGCTCTCCTTTTTACCTATCTGTGAACCGCTCGGGTCAAGGTATGTGACATGCATTCCAAGGTCATGTGCCGCTACCTCAAAAGAGCAGCGAGTTCTGGTACTGGTCTTTTCAAAAATCAGCGCTATATTCTTGCCTGTGAGGTCATCATGTCTGATGCCTTTTTTCTTCTTTTCCTTCAGCTCCTGTGAGAGGTCAATCAGATAAGTAATCTCTTCCGGAGTGTAATCCATAAGTTTTAAAAAGTTTCGTCCCTTTAACTGCATTGCTCTTGCCTCCTGGGTTTTATTTGCATCATTTATAGATACAGGTTGCTATAATTTATATCTGTAGGTTGCTATAATGATGTCATTTTACTCTATTTTGTGGTATGTTGCAAGAGGTTTGAAGCATTGACGCTCTGACTGTAAAACCACGCCGTACAAATAATTAAAGAGGCTGCAAACCAACAAGCTTTGTTGATTTGCAGCCTCTTTGTTATTTCTTTGTATTGGCTGTATATTATCTGAACTTCATATTTCCGATTGATATTCCTGAGCCATGGTCATTGAAGGATGTACATCCTCCTGTGTTGTCCACTCCGGACATTGCCTCCTGTGCTGCACTGTAGCATGAAGAAGAAATGCGTCCGCTAAGCTTTCTTGCGAGCTTTCCTGATGATGCCGGTCCAAACTGGCCTTTCTGGTAAATAACACCTGAGATGCTGTTTGGATATGAGCCGCTCTTTACTCTGTTGATGACTGCCGCTCCTACTGCAAGCTGACATTCATAGCTCTCTCCGCCTGCCTCACACTCGATGATTGCCGCAAGCAGTGTCAGGTCATCTGCTCCTGCACTTACTGCCTCGCCCTGTGTGGTCTCTGTTTTCTTTGATTCCTTTGCTGCTTTTGCAGCTTCTTTTGCTGCCTTTTCTTCTGCGGCCTTTCTCTCAGCCTCTTTCTGTGCAGCTATCTGAGCCTGTTCCTCTTCAATTGTGATACCCACTCTTGTGTTGAGGGAACGTGTCGCATAATCTGCTGCGATATATCCTGTCTGTGAATCACAGACTACTGCGATCCAGCCATCCTGTGCCTGTGCTGCGCGTTCCACCTGATAGGTCTTGCCCTGGTCAGCTACCTCTAAGGCCTTGCTGTTTGTATCTGCTGTCTCTCTCACACGAAGTCCGTCTGTATTTACTGTGGCGATTTCTCCGCATGTGTCGTAAGCATAGCTTAGTGCGTCAGTTCCGGTCACACAGTAAGATACATTGACATATCCGTCTACATTTCCTGACTTGATGTGAGCCCATGTGCCATCGTTTTCTACGATGTCTGCCACACTTCCTTTATATAGTTTTCCAACAATATCTGACTGTTCATCGGCCTGTGCTCTTACGTTGAGTGATTCTTCAACTTTTGGCATAAGCTTTGTCTGCCATTCCTGCTGCTCCTGTGTGAGCTGTGGCTGTACCTCCTGCTGTGCATCCTGTGCTGCTGCCACCATCTCAACATTTTCTTTTTCTACTGTAACAGCATTCTCTGCTGTGAGACCCTTCTCATAATCAAAAAGAGTCGCTGCCACGCCAGCATAACTATTATAACCAGTATGCTCTAAACCAGTGTTTGCTAGCACCTTATCCTCTGCTTTGACCTCAGAGCGTCCGCTGTTAGTAACCGCGGTAACCGTCAGCATGGCGCACAGTCCACAGACCGTAATGCTATCGATTACTTTTTTGTTTAGCTTCATATAATCCTCCATATGGTGTAGTATATGTTGTTTTTGTTACGTTTATTACACCTATGTTGCATTTGTTACAACTTTGTTACAGTCGGTATAATATCACAGTAATAGCATTTTGTCAAATTTCATGGGAAAATCTCCTGAAGCACCGATGAAATCACCCCATTCTGATGTGCCTTATGCTCTATCTCCAGCTTGTCGCTTTCGCTTCTCGACAGCTCGTCTATGTAGTCGCTCACCTGTTTTTCTATTTTATAAATCTCGTTGCTCAAAAGTCTTATCCTGTGTGAGAGTGCGAACAAGGTCACAATGACTGTCAGCATGAAAAGTGCAAGCATTATCGCAAGTATGCCTCCTGCCACGATGTCCATATTGTCCATTGATAATTCCATATTAATGTGTCCTCCCTACTATTCTTTTTCCGATACATCATTCAAAATTTAACTTAACCTATAACGCAGGATGATGTACTATTGATTATTATAACCAATTCACTTGAACTTAACAGTTCCTATCGGTCGCAAGTTTCGACATTTGTTTGGTATTGCAGGGCAAACTTTCACCGGTAACTTGGTATTGACTTTTATTGTGTTGAGTATAATATAAATATGAGACAAACAGGAATGCAAGAAAGGATACATATATATGAAGAAAATAGTTATGACAGGCGGCGGTACTGCAGGTCATGTCACTCCAAATATAGCTCTTATGCCGGCACTTAAGGAGGCCGGATACGATATCGAATACATTGGCTCAGTAAACGGAATGGAGAAGGGACTGATCGAAGCCCAAAAGATTCCTTACCACGGCATTTCATCAGGAAAGCTGCGCCGATACTTTGACTGGAAGAACTTTACAGACCCGTTCCGCGTGTTAAAGGGCTACGGTCAGGCTGTAAGCCTCATGAAAAAACTCAAGCCTGATGTAGTATTTTCTAAGGGTGGCTTCGTTTCCGTACCTGTCGTGCTTGCCGCAAAGCACTGCCATGTGCCTGCCATCATCCACGAGTCGGATATCACCCCGGGACTTGCCAATAAAATCGCCATAAAGGGGGCCAAAAAGGTCTGCTGCAATTTCCCTGAGACCATGAAATATCTGCCTGCAGACAAGGCTGTGCTCACCGGATCACCTATCAGACGCGAGCTTTTTAGCGGCGTTGCGGAAAATGCCATAAAGCTTTGTAATTTTCCTGACCACAATAAGCCTGTCATCCTTATCATCGGAGGAAGCCTCGGCTCTAAAAAGGTTAATGAAGCTGTCCGTGAGATTCTTCCTGAACTACTAAAGGATTTCTATGTGATTCACCTCTGCGGAAAGGGCAATCTGGACAACAAGCTTGCCGGAATCACAGGCTATGCACAGTTTGAGTACGCCAATGCTGAACTCACCGACATGTTTGCTCTGGCTGACATGGCTATTTCAAGAGCCGGAGCCAACTCCATCTGCGAGCTGCTTGCTCTGCACAAGCCAAACATCCTGATTCCTCTTTCTGCTGCTGCCAGCCGCGGAGACCAGGTATTAAATGCAAAATCCTTCAAAAAACAGGGCTTTTCATATGTCATCGAGGAGGAGGAGCTCACAAAGGATTCTCTGCTTAGCGCAGTAAAAGAGGTATACGGCAACAGGGATAAATATAAGGATGCCATGGCAAAAAGCGGTCAGATGGATTCCATCGCCACTATAATCGATTTGATTAACTCTCAGGTGAAGAAGTCGTCATAGGGTCAGAGTCTGTTTAAAGCGTCATTGCATATCATAAAAAAGAAAAAGCCCGGATATGAACTACATTTGCATATCCGGGCTTTTGGTTTTTTAATAATGTGTAATTAATAATGTGTAATTAATAATGTGTAACTATTAGAAGCTATTACATGCTCATCTCATCGCAGATTTTCTTCATCTCGTCATCAGTGAACTCCTTGTGGTTCCACTCTATGACATTTTTGTTGTCATCTGACTCATATCTTGGAATCAGGTGCATATGGAAATGGAATACTGTCTGGCCTGCCACCTCGCCATTGTTCTGTACCAGGTTGTAGCCTTCACAGCCAAGCACATCTTTCTCGTGTGTCATAATCTTCTTTGCAAGCTTTGCTGCCTTGGCAAGTGTCTCATCCTCAATCTCAAAAATATTTGCATAATGCTGCTTTGGAAGGATAAGTGCATGTCCCTTTGTAGCAGGACTTGCATCGAGTATTACCTTGAAATCATCATCCTCGTAGATTGAATTGGTCGGGATATCCCCATTTGCCAGTTTACAGAAAATACAGTTGTCATCTTTCATCTTTGTCACCTCATATATAATTATTTTGTAACTGTTCAGAATCAAAAAGCCCTTTAAAACGGAAATATCTGATCAAGCATGCGCAGTGTCTTGAAATTACCCTTTGCTGTCATCTCTCCGGTCATAAATGCTCTCTGGAAGGTCATGTGACCATCTATTATAGACTCCATGATACTCTTCGAAAATTTGGCGTATACATCCACTATATCCTCTTCGCCATAGTGTATATCCAGCTTATCCTCATCCACCTTTATATATAATGGATTTTTAATGCCCTCTATATTAAATGAATAGCAGGCTTTGAATTCACGAAGCGGAATAAAATGTGCTTCAAGCTCCTTTATATATGGCATGTTGTCTGTAGATGCCTGCTGCCCGAGCATGTCCTTGAACATGGTTGCAAGCTCCTCGATATCCTCCTTCTGCTGCTTCACATATGTATCATCAGACACATACTTCGACAGCTGCTCACTCTCCTGTGGGGTGAGATTGAGCTGCTGTGTCCTGAGTACACTTTGCTTCACTGCCTGATTGCTTGTAGGCAGGCTCTTAATCTTCTGGGATATCGTACGATACAGGTTCTCCGCGCGTTTTTCTATTATGAGATTATACTCCTTATTGAGCTGAAACGTAGTAATATCCTCTACATATCCGCATAACCCTGAGCACGGCAGACCGCCAAGTATCTCCCATGCATTGCATAGTGTGGTCTCTGCCTCGCGCTCTCCATATGTGGTAGACATAACAATAGGCTGCATATATGTATTGCTTATCTTTTCCTTATCACCGTAGAGCCAGCATGCATCAAGGAACTGCTGCATATATCCACCTATACCAAGCCACTCAACCGTCGTTGCGAGAATGATTCCATCTACATCTCTGAAGGTCTGTGGCAATGTAGCTATTTCATTCTTGTGCTCATAGATATTGTATCTCTCCACCTTTACGCGGAGCTCCTTTAGCACATTTTCTATCCTGCTTATCACATACAGTGTCGGATCGTCCAGTAAGCCTCTTCCACCATAATAAATATTTATCTTCATGTAGCTTCTCCTACCATTAATTTTTAGTTGATATTATATTTATTATATCTCTTTTTGCGATATAAAACAATTGAAATAACAAATCCGCCTACGAGTCCGCCTCCATGGGCCCAATTGTCCACTCCCTGCGTTGAAATTCCATAGTATATCATGAGTATAACCATAAATACAGCCTGCTGTCTGCTGATGCC
>ULSM01017662.1_pt1 | contig 11621 bp, 10 predicted proteins | sample 1956381 | NCBI WGS metagenome assembly ULSM01 (sample SAMEA4835710, study PRJEB28245) | human gut metagenome | biome: gut microbiome; material: fecal sample | place: Denmark | collected 2008 | reverse complement strand
CTACTTTGGAGCCGTCTTGTCATATTGGTGTTAGCATCAAGCTCCGTTTGAATACTTGAAAGCTTTTTGTCAATGCATGCCTGCATCAAACAATGCTGCTCAAGGAAGATCCTACTTTGTTCCCGCAGCATCTGAAGAACAGCTTGCTCAATTTGGGCCTGATTGACAAAGAGACCTGCACACTCAGCACCCTTAATACTGTCATTTTTCGGGCAAACAAGGTGTGGTTCCTTTGCTGGATTCTTACGGAGCTTCCTCCCGCAGCAGCCACACACAAACAGATTGTTGGCTCGGTTCCCGGCAGTATTCTTGTTAACATTCCGAATACGCCCTTGGAGCGCATTCTGTGCCGCTCGGAACAGCTCCTCCGAAATGATTGCTTCATGTGTACCTGGCACTATGATCCATTGATCTCGGGGCAACGACCGCATCTTAGGCTTTCCTACTTCTTCTGTCTCTCGAGTATTGGTAATCATCTTACCGGTATAGCGCTCATCAGTCAAAATCTTTCGAACAGCCCCCTTGAGCCAGATTCCAGTCTCTTCCTTGACCACCCCATTATAAAACCCGCCATTTCGCCGTTTATGCTCTAACGGGGATGGAATGCCCATATCATTCAGCATTTGAGCGATCTCACTCGTGGTCATGCCTGCAACGCAGGACTCGAAAATCATGACAATGATGTCACGAACCTGCTCATCTACGATCAATCTCTTTTTGTTATGAGGATGGACTTGGTAGCCATAGAAGCCGCTTCCTCCCCAGTATTCACCACGCAGATTTCGGGTACGATAAGCTGAGCGCACCTTGGTTGATAGATCTCGGCTATACATATTATTGATGAGATTGCGGAGGGCTAACTCAAGTCCGCCCGTGACACCTAAGTAGTCATCACTATCAAAGGCATCATTGATAGAGATAAAGCGGACCCCATAAAGAGGCAGGATCAGTTCGAGGTAGTTTCCCATCTCAAGAAAGTTTCTTCCGAAACGAGATAGGTCCTTCACCATAATGCAATGAATTTCCTGATTGCGAGCCATCTCAATTAGCTCATCGAACTTTGGCCTGTCAAAATGTGTTCCCGTGACACCGTCATCGCAGAACACGATCACTTTATAACCATGGAGCGATTCATGTGTATCATAGTAATCCTGGAGTAACCGCCTTTGGTTGAAAACACTGTTACTCTCATTCTTCAATGCATTTGTTTTGAGATCTCGGTCTTCACTCGACAAACGAATATAAAACGCCAGCACCTTATCCGGCATATCTCTCCGCCTCCTTTCCTCGGGTCGCAGCGACATAGAGAACCTGTTCAATCTCATCACGATGGCGGAATGCCACTTCAACATGGCCATCGTTAAACAAGGTAAGCGTCTCAATGAAGGCTGCTGCCATTTCAGCGTCAAGGGACTCCTGATCCTTATACTTTTCAATCAACAGTGCCCACTGCATTTTGCTGCCAAATCCCGCTGAGTACTTTTCCTTTTCCTTCTCCAATTCAGCAATAAAGATTCTCAAATCATCCGCCCTCCTAGAGTAGTCCTCGCTCAGATCTGTGTAATCTTGATGGCTCAGAAGCCCATCTGCAAAATCGCCATACAGGGCTGCCTTCAGCTGATTGAACTTTTCAATTTTTCTCTTTGCATCATCAATCTGGGTTTCATATATCTGATAGCGGGTCTGCGAAGAAGGCGTAGCATTCAAGTTGGCAATCAGTCCCTGGGCATCGGAGAATGCTCTTATCTGAGTTTGGATAAGCCGCAGGGCAAGGGACTCTACATCCTCCTGTTTGACCGCTTTCTTGGGACAAATGGTGGCATTGTAATTCTCATGGAGAGTGCAATAATAGTAATAACCGCGATTAGATTTACTGCGCAAGTACATACTGCGACCACATTCTCCGCAACGAAGAATTCCTTTGAACATACTTCTTCGTTTACTCTTGGAATCGTAGATAGTCGCAAGGCCCTGTTCACTTTGCCTAGCCGAGAGGATGCCCTGAACCTTATCAAAAAGCTCTTTGGAAACAATGGGTTCATGCATACCTTTATGGATAACCCATTCCTCTTCGGGCGTTTTAACTGTAGTCTTTGTCCCCCGCTCGCACAGCTGGCTTCTGTACTTTCCGGACACAATCCAACCAAGATAGACCGGATCGACAAGAATTTTCTTGATCGTTTGCAGATACCAGATGGCATCTTTGAACTTCTCCGTCTTCCGCAAACCAATATCATACAGATAGCGTCCGGGACTGGGAACCCCTTGCTCATTCAGAGTTTTCGCTATGAAGTGGAGAGTATGATTCTCTGCCACCATACGGAAAATGGCAAGAACGATTGGCCCCGTTTGCGGATCAGGAAATAGGTGGTACTTGTCATCCGGATCTAACATATATCCATATGGCGGAGTGCCAGTGGTCCACTTACCAGCAAGCTGCTGCGTCCGTTTCACCGCCCGAATTTTCTTGGAAATGTCTCTCGCATATGCCTCGTTTGCAAAATTTTTCAGTTGGATTGAAATGTCGGCATCATCCCGCAATGAGTCAAAGCGATCGGTAACGGAGATAAAGCGCACACCCATTCTCGGAAAGATCTGCTCAATATATTCACCGCTCTCAATCATATTTCGCCCCAGACGAGACAAGTCTTTGACAATCACACAGGTCACCTTGCCAGCTCGGATGTCATTCATCATTCGAGCGAATTCCGGGCGCACAAAGCTAACTCCCGAGATATCGTCATCACAATAGAGGTCAAAGACAACTAAATCCTGATGCTGGGAAACAAAGTCCTTCAGCAACGCAATCTGATTACCTATGGTGTCTGCTTCTCGCTTTTGTTCGTTCTCAACCGAGATTCTGGCATAGAGCGCTACCTTGTACTGGACAGGTCCTACTACAACTGCGGGTGTGGCTTGGACATTTTTTCTGCTCTTTCTTGCCATGCTTACATCGCCTCCTCTAGTATTCCACGCTCGGCATATTCCTGCAGGCTGCTCACCAAACGGGCATAGTCCTCGGAATGCTCAAAGATGATTTCCAACTTTTCGTCTTTGTGAATAACAACTTTTTCAATGCACTCCAGAACAACTGCCCGCGTGAGTGATTTCAATCCTCGATGTTCGGTAAATGTCTTCATCCAGTTGTTCAGGGACTGTTCGCCCGAGAGATAGATGCTGAGTTCTCGGTCGATCTGCTCCTGAGCAATCAGCGCATCGGCAATTCTTGCATCATACTGACCTCTGATGTCACAGAAGTCAGTCTTCGAAATGAGTCCTTCTTTCATATCTTCATAGAGAGATGCCTTCAGATCGCGATAACGAGCGATTTCTGCCGCAAGTTTTTCCCTGCGCTGCTCACACTTGGCAACATTGATTTTCTGATATGGCACCTGCTGAATTTCAGATAGACACCGGTCGAGCTCAACCACCGCGCTGATATGCTCTTGCAATAGCTGAAGGACAGTTGCCTCAACCTGTGCCTCTGGTACCTGCTTGAGCTCACAGCGATCCTCTTTCGTGCGCACGCTGCAGCGGAAATAGCTGTATAACTTATATCCGTTGTTAATTGTGCTTCGAGTAACTGCGTTCCCGCATTCTCCGCATTCCAACAAGCCGGATAGCGGATAAACTGTCGTTGCTCGTGGTGCTGCTCGCGTATCTATCAGAAGAGCTTTTTGAGCAAGATAGAATGTCCTCTTCGTGACAACAGGCTCATGGGCGTCGTGGATCACAACCCACTCGTTTTCTTCTGTTGGTATTGATTTCTTGATTTTATAGTTTGGTCTACGGCGAAGGCCTTGGCGGAGGGTTCCAATATAGATCGGGTTGGTGAGTATCCGGGCAACTGCCTGCGCTGTCCATTCGCACCGTTCCTTCATTTTGAAGCCGGAGAATAACGGCTCTCCCTTGTGGCGCTTATACTCCAGCGGCGCAAGAATTCCGCTCTCTGCAAGCCGAATTGCTATGCCATTGTTCGTCATGCCTTGAATTTTCCAGTTGAAAATATCCTGGACAACTGTGGCAGCATAGGGATCGGGCTCAATTCGATTGTGGTTTCCCTCGCACTTCTGGTACCCATACGGTGCAAACGGACAAATAAAGTCACCATGTTTCCGCTTCACCTGCAGCTGGCTTCTGACCTTCACTGAGATGTCACGGCTGTAGTTGTCATTCATCAAGTTCTTGAGCGTGATGCTAAACTCGCTACTCTCGTCACGGGTAATCGTGTCGATGTTGTCATTGATAGCGATTAAGCGCACCCCTAAAACAGGAAATAGACGGTGGATATACTTTCCGGAATTGATATACTCTCTTCCGAAACGGGACAGGTCTTTTACGACCACGCAATTGATCCGTCCAGCCTTAATATCGTTCAGCATGCGCTGAAAGGCTGGACGGTCAAAATTCGTCCCTGTATATCCATCGTCTATACGAATGGAGACAATATTAAATTCAGGCTTATCCTTCAGAAAGTCCAGAATAAGCTGCTTCTGGTTGGTAATGCTGTTGCTCTCACGGCCAGATTGCGCCGCAACGATGTCTTCCTTGGAAAGACGCACATAGATGGCGGTATTAAACACAGCCATCTCATTCGCATTATTCTGCATAATCTCACTCCTTTGGCGTGGTCTGTCTGCCTAAGGAGTGAGTATGCTTGATTTAGTCCGAGGCTATTTTACCACATCTATGGCCCTTTATCCAGATGAAAAACGGACCTGGCAAGAATTACATCATATTCTGCTGCTGCAGCAGATGCTTGAACACTTCCTCAAAGGATGGCCCGTCCTCTTTGTACTTCACCTTGACAGCAAAGTTGCCCACTCGGACACAGTATGGATTCTTCACTTGCTTCAGATAACTGAGCACTCTTTCACGCACAGGCAAGGATTCATCAATGTGAACGGTGCTCAAGTCTACAAGCTGAGACTTGTCTACTGTCCGAATATCAACCGCCTTCATCGCTTCCCACTGCTCGGGTGTGATATCTCTTGGATCATCAGGGATTTCAGATGCGATATATGGCACTGTACCAGAAGTAATCTTAGGTTCTTCCATAATACCGATAGCACCTCCTTGGGATATTATCCCTAGTATTATTTGGATTATTCCAGCAGTTCACTCCTCATAATGAATGTAGAAATGAGGGTGTGTTTGACCACCCCCCTCTACTAAAAATTCGTGATCTGCCCAAAAATCATTCCGGTCTCTCTACGCTGAAAAGAGGGATAATATCATAATTCCCATCTTCTGCAGTTTCGAGCCCCAGCTCTTCCAATACCTGTCTTTCAATGTCAGGCTTCAAGTCATCAATATAGATCTCAACGCTCATTTGTCTTCCTCCTGATAAGACTTTTTCAAATCAATCCACTTGCAGTCCGGATAGTTCCCTCGCTTACAGCCAAGGCAGTTGGTCGTAAGGCACTCCTCGATCCAACAGGTGTAGCAGGTATCCATCCCAATATAGTCGCTTGAGGCATACCAAAAACCTGCAGGGTGGCGCTTAACAAGCCAACCGCCACAGGCATTACAGTTTTTTTCTTCCCAAACGACCTTTGCAGATTTATCCCACTCAATCTCCTGGCCGCACATGGGGCAGAAGTTCCATCTCGGATGGTCATCATCGCCATCAAACAGAGCCTTCTCACAGTTCGAGCAGGTATAGACTGACTTGATGTTCGGTCGCTCTTGGTTTTCAATAGGAACCATATAGATTCTCCTCATACGCAGAGGGCTGCAGCTAAAATGCTGCAGCCCAAGTCATAATCATTTGTTCCGGAAAAGGTGCTTATAGAGATCATCTACGCCTTTCCGCTTTTGTGTCCAGGTAATCGGAGCCACCTCAAAGCCAGCAGCAACCCCCATTTCGATATAGCGATCACGCGCCTTTCGGACCTCTTCTTTGACCTGGTAGTCCGAGTCAACCATAATGTTGATTCGTACCACGCCGATAGAGTTAAGCTCTTCAAGCGCACGCTCGAACTGGGAATAGCTTGGCACTCCGGTAAGGCCGACAAAACCACTTTCATATGAGGTGCCAAGCGCAAAACTGTAGGCAATATCTGCCTTCATCACGCCTTCTGTGAGACAGACTACCTCGTCGCCTTCGTGAACCCCGACATAATGTGGACAGCACTTGGACTGTGTCCCATAGTACTGATCGATGCTCGTTAGGTTATAGAACTTCTGGTTATAAACCTTATCGAGTCGAACCTGAATGGCCTCAATTTGCCCATTAAGATTTCGATCCGGAAGCATGATTCCAGAACCTCTGATGTCGAGCGTCCACTGCCCGGTATCTTTCTGGCAATAGAAACCAGGAACACCATCAAGGACACAACCGCGCTCCAGCAACTCAGTCACGATCCGTCTCAGGCGTGTCGTGGGGGTTGTTCGATAGCCAAGCCAGTCAATCTCATCTCGGGTCAGGCCTCGTTCCTTCAGCGATGCTTGATGTGTGGGGCACAGGGTCAAAAGAGAGAGCAGATTTGAATAGGTGTTATCTCGCACCTCAGCTGAGGCTATCGGCAGTTCCGCTGTCTCAATTATCTTCCGCCTTCTCTTATACTCGCGCGGTTTTTCATTGCTGTCGGGACCGAACATCTTACAAAGCTCCTCATAGGCCGTATGGAGGGTGACTTCGCAAAACTCTGCGTAAAGGTGGAGGATGCCCCCACCTTTGCCGCAGCGGTTGCACCGAAACACATTGTCTCGGATCTTCACATTCATATGAGCTTTTCGATCTGCACAGAATGGACACCTACAATGTAGTTGCGTGCCGGTATCTCTGATTACTTCAATTCCAAGCAAATCAATTACCTGTTCGATGTCACATGGCAGATCTGGTTTTCTGCCCATCATCAATCACCTCCCTCGGTGAGGGGCCCAATCAGCTGGCCATCTGACTAACAGCTTCCAGCAGCTTTGTGGCACCTGCCTTGAGTGCAAGGTTATGGCCAGAATAGTTCTTCACATACCACGCCAAATCTCCGGGGTTCTTCATGGCAATATCGCCCAGGGTCCAACCGTTAAAGCGGCCGAAATCAACCTTAACGGCCTTGGCCTGCTCGATGGTCATGACTCTCATATACTCATCAACCGTCTTGGGCGGTTCAGGCGCAGCTGCTTTCGGCTGCTGTGCGGGTGTCTGAGGCTGCATCTGCTGAGGTGGCTGAGACACCGGAGCACTCTGAGCCGGAACTGCAGGAGGCATCGGCTGCGCAGTAAAGCTGGCCGCTACATTTCCCGGATGTCCGGCGTCTTCATCAGGCGGCATTTTGATGGGAGCGTCAGCGATGATGCTCGCCAGGGTTTCTCCATTCATGCAGAACTGCGTACCATAGCCGGCATCGGCCAGCGCGCGCCCTTTTGCCACCGTTTCTGCAATCTCCAGGAAGCGATCTCCAAAACGCTCCTCAGTAGGAAAGCGCTGAGAGTAGGCTTTCCCAATGAACTGGTCAGCCGGGTCAGCCTTGTCTGCGTAGACCTTGCAGCAGACAACAGCGCTCTTCTCGTCTAGATGTACAAGCTCCGGATCAATCTTGCCATTCGGGCAATGCAGCCGGAACCAGAGGAGTCGGTACTTGACATCCAAATAGAGATCGTTTTCACCTTCTTCTCCAACGGTGTTACGCACAAAGTCAGCAGGGTTAAATCCTTCAACGGCATTGATAGCCGGGATCACGTTCGTGTTCAATTCACTCATGTTGAGTCTTCCCTTCATAATAAATGTAGAAACGAGGTGGCTTCTGACCACCCCGGTTCCCAAAAATCAAGTCACTCGCTTGCTGAGCTCGCGGTTGTAGTAAGCCACGATTCGATCAGCGAGGACGGTGTTCCGTTGACCCACATCACATTTGTGGATCGCAATAAATACGGCTTGTTTCTGCCCAATCAGAATGACCTTTGCCTTGGCTCTGGTCACCGCTGTATAGAGCAGGTTTCGCCGCAACATGATATAGTGCTCCTTCAGAAGAGGAACGATGATGACCGGATACTCTTGTCCTTGGCTCTTATGGATAGTCGTACAGTAGGAAAACTCAAGGTCCTCCAACATTTCCTGCGTATAGCTCAGCTCACGCCCATCCAGAAGCTTGACACGCGCAATCGTATCATCATCCTCTGGCTCCACGTCGGTTATGATACCGACATCGCCATTCGACACATTGATCCTGTTTACAGTCTGCATAATGCGATCGCCCACACGGAAGACCCGGCTGCCACACTTCATTTCCTTTTTCAGATTGTTCGGAGGGTTGACGAGTTCCCGTATTGTCTCGTTCAATGCATTGGACGCCACAGCGCCACGCTTCCGAAACGGCGATAGGATCTGAACATTCTCTATGCCATGAATTGCAACTTCGCGCAGATAGTTTTTAATGACCAGCCGCGCTGCCTCTTCCGAGTTTTGCACTTCGAGCATCTGGAAGTCATCCCCATACTGTAGATGTGTGTCATTATGATTGATTGCATGGGCATTGGTGATTATCCGACTATTGGATGCCTGCCGGAATACCGTTTCCAAAACTGCCGTTGGCACCTTCTCGCTACGGATCATCTCCCGTAACACATTGCCGGCACCGACAGATGGAAGCTGGTCAGCATCACCTACGATGATCAGTTGGGCTCCTGGCTTGATTCGCTCCATCAGCACATACGCAAGGCGCATATCCACCATGGAGAACTCATCCACCACGATAAGATCTGCAGAAAGCATTTCCGTATCGTTGAGTGGACTATCCTCTTCGGTGACCAGACCAAGAGCAGAGTGAAGCGTGGAGGCATATTTGCCCGTTTGCTCCGACATTCGCCGACTGGCTCTACCGGTGGGTGCAGCCAAAAGGATCTCGTTTGACGGGAACGCTGCCTGGTAGATGTCCAAGATAAACCTTAGCGTCGTCGTCTTGCCGCTGCCCGGTCCACCAGTCATGATGGATATGGGATAGGACAAGCATAGCTTCACAGCATTGCGCTGAGAAGGGGCCAGTCTCTGATGCAAGTTTTTCTCCGCCCGATCGATCTTTTCATCCAGGTCACGGATCTCATCGAACCCTTCCTGGATGAGCATGGACACAATCCGCTTGGCAGCTTTGACTTCGCACATACGCTCATAGCTCAGGTACACACGAGATCCCTCAACATAGACACGGGACTCAACACGCTCATTGGAGATGGCCTGTCGGATCTCCTCCTCGGAGACCACCTCTTCTTCACAATCCGCGTTGAGCAGGTCATAGCACTGACCCACGGTCTCATCAACGGTGAGAAAGAGATGCCCAGATACCCTGGCCTCATCCAGCACATAATTGATTGCACCGGAGTATCGCATAGGATGCTTTAGGCTTACCTTGGTTTTGCGGGCAATCGAGTCCACGGTCATAAAGCCAAACCCTTTGATCTTACAAAGCTGGAAGGGATCCGACTTCACGATCTTCAGGCTGTTGTCGCCGAACTCTTCTTTGATCATCGCAGCCTTCTTCATTGAAACACCAAACGGTGCCAAGTAGATCATAAGGTCGCTCAGGGCCTTTGTCTCCTCATAGGAGGCGATGATGGCCTTGAGCTTCCTCTGGGCGATTCCCTTGATGCTCAGCAGCTTCTGTGGCTCCTTGTCCAGCACCTCCATGGTCTTATCCCCAAACCTTGCAACAATGGCTTTGGCAATCTCCGGGCCAACGCCCTTAATCACACCACTACTCAGGTATGCGAGGATACCAGCCTGATTTGTAGGAACAATCTCCTTACACATTGAGACCGATAGCTGAAGACCATGTTTCGAGTTCTCCCAGGTGCCATCAAGTTCTACTTCCACGGCATTTGAGGCTACAAGGTGATAGCCGATTGCCGTGAAGTGGATCTTGTCGTCGTGGTAGAACGATCGGTTGCGCGCTTCCTTGGGAACCGACTGATCCTCGGTGCTGTAGGAGAAGATGCAGAAGCCCTTATCCGACTTGAAGATGGTGCGCTCATATCGACATAGCATTCGATCACTCCTTATGCGATGGCCGTCTTGACCACCTTGAAAATTCTCAATTCTGTCTGATCGACGAACTCGTCGTAGATTTCCGGATACTGGGCTCTCAGCGCTGACAGCCTGTCCTTGTTGATTCCTTCCCTGTATTGAGGATTGTAGGTTACTCTGAAGCACTCACTGCCGTGCTCACAGGACGCCTTACAGGCAGTCCCCATTTGCTCGACAATGGGGGCGTAGAGCGACTTAATGCGTGTCTCCAATGCTTTGGACTGCGCATCGATCACCTTCTTTTCCTCCTTCAGGTTCAGAATTTCTTTCAGGCTGCCAAGGAACTTGCGGTCCAAATCAACACTCGGCTCAGACTTATCGGCCGGCCCGAAATAACGACGAAGGGACTCCAGCACTGCATCCGGCTTTTCTACCAGAGGCGGTTCCACACGAGCCAGAACATAATTGCGCCAGAACGCCTCCAGCTCCATAATCGTATTCTCCTCCTCATCGAGGTCGCGCTCAATCTTCTGCCATACGAAGTCGTTCTCATTGTTGGAAAACAGGCATGCGATAAAGGCGACATCGATGTTCATGACGGCCATGTAGTGTCGCACCTGCAGCTCATAATGGCGTGGCACAGAGCCATTCGCCCACTTGAACTGCATATCATAGTGCGCGGTTTTGCATTCGAGGATGGCCTTTCGACCATCCGGAAGCATAACGAACCGGTCTACATCGGCAATCAGGAACGGGAAAATAGGATGCTGGTACATCCAGTGGTCTTCAAAGACAGACAGGCCGGTCTTCTTGGCGAAGATCTGAGCCACCACATCCTCGAGCAGATGCCCAATTTGGAAAGTGATGCTCTTATCCGGGCCTTCATCTGCCATGACCACTCCGATCTTGTCATAGTAGAGCTCTCTGGCCGTGCGATACGGAGAGGAATTAAGGGCGACAGCTACATCGCTGCCGCCAATCCCTTTGCGCCGCCAGTCCAACCACTGATCCTCAGTGAGGGTGGTGATATCGACCAGCTTATTGGGTTTGTAATTCAAATTCAGCGCCATAATTCACTCCTCCTCACAACGGTCGAAACCACGTTCACCGCATTCCGAGCACTCAGCATCGTCCAGATCCTCAAAGGATCCGAAGAGGCTGATCTCGCCGCAGTTGCGGCACTTGCAGCGGCTCAGGTCTCGTTCAGCATGGTTGAGATTGCCATCCTCGTCGCAGGTGACATGTTCCTCGAAGCACATTCCGGTCTCCGTAGAGCGGATTTCAACAGCTACATGATCCTCCATACAGGCCTCACTCAGCGTGATGCACTCGGCATCATTTCGCTGAGGGTAACCATCAATCATGCAGGACCAAACAGACCAGGCAAACATGATGAGGAAGGAATGCTCAGCAGTTTCGTTATCTGCTTTCCCTTCGAATTCTTCCATGGCATCCTTGACGCTCTGCTCTCGCTTCTGCTCGGAAAAGCTCCGGGCAAAAAACCGCTTTCCGGGGACAGTTGATTGATCATCGCTGCTGATGAAACGCTCCATAAAAGACTTAACACCCTCGCGAGTACCAGTCACCTTAACAGTTCCAAACGCCCAATTAGGCATAATCGATCCTCCTCATTCTTCAAAATCAGTGTTGTAGTGTTCAA
>ULSM01017934.1_pt1 | contig 11710 bp, 10 predicted proteins | sample 1956381 | NCBI WGS metagenome assembly ULSM01 (sample SAMEA4835710, study PRJEB28245) | human gut metagenome | biome: gut microbiome; material: fecal sample | place: Denmark | collected 2008 | reverse complement strand
AATCTATTTTTTTTCGCAATCGCCTGAGAGGCCAAATTATTTTCCCATATTTCTACATATATTTTATCCGATATTTTTAATCCTATTTCCACAGCTAGTGATAACGCAATTGTTCCTATGTTCTGTCCTTGATATTTTTCCATGACACTATATCCTATTTCAATCCCATCCATGGTTATTGATAATTGAATAAATCCAACGGTTTTTTTTTCACATCCATCTATAAATGTTATCATATAGATTCTTTTATCACCATTTTCCTGAAAACTTGTCCCCTTTATTCTCTTCATAAAACATTTTTTTAGGTCATTATATTCTGGAGCGGCTTCAAATCCCATCCAATAGATATCTGGTTTTTCACAGCGAATTCTATAATAATCTTCAAAATCTGTTTCTTCAGCTTCTTGAATTGTAATATCTGTTTTTTTCATTCCCATATTGGACCCTTCATACCTTCCCCTGTATCAATCTTTATTTGAATTAATTGTTTGATTTTCTCAACTCTTGTGTATAGTTGTTCATCATTATCTGCCTCTAAATGTATAAATCTTCCCTCAATTTTATCCTTAAATTCTGATGTTTTAAATCCAACTTTAATGTCTTCAAAATTATGACTATATGTATATGGCAAATCAATTACTTCCTGCAATCCTTCAACAGATATAACCTCACCCTTTGGCAAAAACAGTGATACATAACCACATGATTTATTATTTTTATGTACGACAGGTACTTCCGTTATTTCTCCAACGCAAGCTTTTAACAAGAACTCGCATGAATCAAAATCTGTTTTCATAGGCACAATTCCCGATGATATGTATCTGCCACCTCCTCTTGCTGCTGTTTCCATCAACCATATTCCATTGTCATTTATCTTCACTTCTGTATGCGTTCTTCCCCACGGTAATCCAAATCCTTCAATAATTTTCTTAACCAATTTATTTACTTCATTTAATTGATTATCAGTAATTTCTGCTGGATATTTTCCCATATACTCTGAAAAAACACCTGGTACATTGCATTTAATATATTCACCACATATCAATGTTTGGTATATTCCATTAAATACAACACCATCTATCAATAATTCCTTTCCTGGTATATATTCTTCTATAATAACTTTTCCAGTTTTAGATGCATCCTTTGAATAATCAAATTGATCATAAATAGTCTGAACAGCTTCTATTTTTACAACCCCCCGACTTCCAGCACTGTCAATCGGCTTCATAATCATTGGTTTACCAATCTGCTCATAGAACTTTGCTGCATCATTGACATTGTCTACAAGTTTGTATTTTATAGTATCTATACCAATCTCTCTACATTTTTCTCTCATCAAATATTTATTTGTAAAAAGTTCTGCTTTGTCCTCTCCAATTCCAGGTAGCCCCATCTTATTTGCAACAAATGCCTGTGTTCTTACCGGCGTTTCTGCCTGATCTGATATGATTCCATCAATTTTTAGTTTCTGCGCTGCTTCTAATACAGCATTTTTATCGCATAAATCAACAATCACTTTTTCATCAGCATATTCAAATCCCGGTTCTTTTTCATTCGGTGATGCAACAATTGTCCAAAATCCTAGACGCTTTGATGTTTTAATAAGGGGAACCAAAAAATTATTTGCTCCAAGAATCATTATTTTTTTCATTTCTTTTTCTCCTCGTCTTCTGACCAATCAATAAATTTCCACATCATTGGTGTTCCTTTTATCAACTTTCGATTGACTTTTTTGCCAACTATATCTTCAAAGTACATCGTATGCATTCCATCAGCCGGACGAACTGAACGCACATTATTCTCTGTAATAATCTCCCCCGCTTCCATATCCTCTGCAATAAAAAGTGAGCGTGAAAAATGACGTTCCATTTTTTGCGAATCTGTAAGATAATATCTACTCGTTCCCATTGCCTGCTCTGCCATACGAACCTGCTTACACATTTCTTCAAATTCTTCCATTTCCATAGAAAATTCCGAATCCGTACCCCCGTCACTTCTTTTTAATGTAACGTGTTTTTCAATCATTTTCCCCCCCATGGCCACAGAAAGGATTGGGACAGTAGCTCCAAATGTATGATCTGAAATTCCTACAAGGCATCCAAAAGTTTCTCTCAATGTTTTTAACATATTAATGTTCACTTCATCATAAGGTGTTGGATATGCTGAAGTACATTTTAATAAAATCACCTGATCATTTCCAGCCTCAATGCAAGTTTTTAATGCTTGCTCTATATCTGCTAATTCCGCAATACCAGTTGCCATTATAATTGGCTTTCCAGTCTTTGCAATTTTTCTTAATAGTTGAATGTCATTAATTTCAAAAGAAGCAACTTTATATGCTGGCATACCTATATTTTCCAAGAAATCTACTGCTGATAAATCAAATGGTGAAGAAAATAATTCAATTCCAATTTTATGTGCATACTCAAATAATTCTTTTTGCCATTCCCATGGTGTATAAGCCTTTTGATACAAACTATACAAAGTATCGCCATCCCATAATGTTCCATGTTTTATTTGAAAATACTCATTATCGCAATCAAGTGTTATGGTATCTGCTGTATAAGTCTGTATTTTTACCGCATCTGCTCCAGCTTTATGAGCCCGATATATAATTTCTTTTGCTCTGTCAAAATCCATATTATGATTTCCAGACATTTCTGCCACAATATATGTATGACTGCTATTAGAAATAACTTTGTTTCCTATCTTTATTTCCTGTCTCATTTTATCCACCAAGTACCCCATTCTTAATGATTTATTTTTTGCATAAGTTCCTGTATTTTCTCAATGGTTAACCATTCTGTATTTTTACCTGAACTATATTCAAATCCGGCTTCTACTTTTCTTCCACCTACCTGAATTTTAGATGTATCCCACCAATCAAAGTGCGGATATACAATAAAATGTTTATCATACTCGTACGTAAATAAAGAATCTTCTCTAGTCACCATAATTTCATGTAACTTTTCACCTTCCCGGATACCGACCTCCGGCATCTCGCATCCCGGTAAAATTGCCTGTGCCAAATCCGTGATTTTAAAAGAAGGAATTTTGGAAATAAATGTCTCTCCACCTTTCGCCTCCGACAATGCCTTGATCACAAGCTGCACACCTTCATCTAAGCTGATCCAAAATCTTGTCATACGGTAATCTGTAATCGGAAGTTCTTTTCCCCCATTTGCAACAATTTCCCGAAAAAATGGGATAACAGAGCCACGGCTTCCGGCAACGTTTCCATAACGCACGATAGAAAAGCATACATCTTTTGCCCCTGAATATGCATTTGCTGCAATAAATAATTTATCGGATACTAACTTAGTTCCACCATATAAATTGATCGGATTTACTGCTTTATCTGTTGATAATGCAACTACACGTTTTACCCCACAATCCAATGCAGCATCTACAACATTCATCGCTCCATCAATATTGGTTTTTACCGCTTCCATAGGATTGTATTCACAGGCAGGCACCTGTTTTAATGCCGCTGCATGAACCACATAATCAACGCCATCAAAAGCTCGGTATAATCTGTCCTTATCACGTACATCTCCAATAAAGAAACGAAGCTTGTCCTTATATTTTCTAAATTTATTCGCCATATTAAATTGCTTAAATTCATCTCTGGAATAAATAATGATTTTTTTCGGTTCATAATGCTCTAACACATACTGTGTGAATGCATTACCAAAAGACCCGGTTCCTCCGGTTACTAGAATTGTTTTTCCGTTTAACATTTTTGCCTCCTGCACTTACCTATTGCTTCCTGCAATACAGATATTATATATATCGGTTTTTTTCATTTATTCTTTATTAAATGTTAGCTAATTTCTTATTTGTCGGCATCAAATGACGATATTAATTCATCCATATCTTTTTTAAATTCTTTTACGGCTCGCTTAAACCCCTCATATAGTATAATACCATTATTAGTCAATCCCTCTATCTGTACCTTCATATTTTCAGTTCTATCATAATTTAATACCTCTCCCCTGACTTTATACGAAGTTTCCATTGCATAATACCGAATCAAATTGAAAGCCATTTCATTTTCCATCAAATTATTCAGTTCTCCAATGCGTTTTAATTTTTTCGATATTACAATCTGGTGATTATCTCCCTTTTTATTCAACACTTTTATTTTACTGTAGATATCAAGCCCCTCATCTATACATTTTTCTATACGCTCTATGCTTTGTGGTATCTCTTTTATAAACTTTATTGACCTCTGCTGTTCTTCCCTATTTAAGTATGGCAATAATCCTCTCCATAACATATTTTTATCATATATTTTATTATGAAATTCATCTATAACTTCGTCCATATTTTTTATTTCTGTGCCATGAATTAACGCTCCTCCTTCCGTTGCGTCAATAAATCTTATATGTGGCATAACTTTTATATAAGACTCAAACCATTTGCGATATAAATTCATATTTTCCTCTGTAAGAACTTTATTCCCCCATATATCATCAATTTTTATATACTCTTGTTTCCCTTTATCGATAAATGTCAATTCATGATATGCCTCTTTTGTATGCTTAACCCCTTTCGGATAAGCCAAGTCCAATCCCATAAAAATAATCGTCTTGAATCCCATTAACACCAATAAAGAACATGCATTATTGGCAACAGATCCACCTGTCGGCAATCCCTTTATTTCTTTTCCAAGTATATTATATATTGCAGAAAGATACTCTCCCTGTTCCAACTCATAAAATCTCATTGCATTGCTCTGCTCAATAATCTTTGCATTTGAAATCGCACTTAAGGAAATCGGTATATTCTTTACTCTCTCATCTTCAAATAAGACCAATGGTTTATGGCCATCTACTGATATCGTCATATCCGGTATAATATCATGCTTTAATACCGTATTCAATGCCGTATCTACCGCCATAATAAATACACTATCTTTTATTTGTTTTAACTTTTCAATATTATTATCTAATGATGGACCAGCAGCAATCAATATTGCTGGCATATCCTCAAATTCTTTTTTACATACAATATCTGTCAATTGTACTACTGAATATTGTTCTATAATATCCCTAGACAGTTCCATAATATTGTGAATCATTTCTTTACTATAATAAATCTCAGTATTGCGATTCAGTATCACTCTTTTTATTTCATATAATTGCCGATCCAATGCCCATTTATATTTTTCAGGAAATATTTGAGGATAATTAGGCAGGTTAGCATTAAATACTAATTGATAATTCGCATATTCAACAAAAGTTTCCAAAGCAGCATCATATAATCCCTCACAGATACCTTCTACGGTACAAAAAACCCTTTCATTTTCCAACAATTCAGCTATATTTTCTCTGCCAAATACATGCCAAAAAACATCTGCACATGGTTCATATATTATTATTTTACATTCATCATTTAATGTTAATAATTTCTCAACATAGCTTCCATCGCCTAATCCATAGATCAAAATAATTGTATCATCAACTAATTTATTTTCAAATTGGCTGAGCCAATCATCACACGCTTTTTCTGCATTATAGCGGCTTTGCAAATACCACTCTGTTCCATTTTTTTCTATCAGTAAAATTTTTTTATTGTCTAAAGAGAGATCTTCAAATATCTTTATACTCCCTCTATTATTATAAGCCTCTTCAAAGTCTTTTATAGTAATAACATTTTGTTTATTAATAATTCCATAGATAGTTCTATTTTCAATTTCATTAAACATTAAACACTCTCCATATCTTTTTTTACATCTATTAAAAACATAATGCTATTTTTTATTTCATACTCCAACGTATCCGCCAAAATAACGGTATCACTTTTTGTATAGGAATCCTCAAGATTTTTTAATTGCTGTACTAATACATTCACTGGTATTTCAAGTTCTGTATTTTCAGCAATATCTATAAGTTCTGAAATAGCATCCAAGACTGCTGGCATATTTTTTTTATATAGATTTACTCCATCATCCTGTCCTTGTCTTAATTCAACAATCGTTTTTTCTATTGCATTTAATAACTTTTCCATTTTTCACCTGATATTTATATTTTAAAAAAGGGTCGACAATTGTCGACCCTCTTTAATAATTCAATAAAGTTTGATTGAATATTACTGTAACAGAGAAAGAACTCCCTGTGTAGACTGATTTGCCTGTGCAAGCATAGACTGTCCAGCCTGTGCAAGAATATTATTCTTGCTGTATTCAACCATTTCTTCAGCCATATCTGTATCACGGATACGAGACTCTGCTGTCTGAGTATTCTCAGCAACATTGTCTAAGTTAGCAACAGTATGCTCTAATCTGTTCTGTAAAGCACCTAAATCAGAACGCATAGTAGAAACTTTGGAAATTGCCTCCTGGAATACTTTCATTGCAGTACCAGCATTAGTAAAAGTATCTACTTTATTATTAGTTTTTGCTTCAATACCAATTCCCTTTGCATTCATTGTTGTAATCTTAATAGAAATCTTCTGATTCTGTAATGCTCCAACCTGAAGTTTCTTTCCAGAGAACGTACCATCTAACAAGTTCTGTGTATTGAACTGTGTTGTAGATGCAATACGATCTAACTCAGATGTTAATGCGTCAACCTCTTTCTGGATAGCTGTTCTATCAGAAGTTGTATTGGTATCATTAGCTGCCTGTGTAGCTAATTCGTTCATACGCTGTAAGATAGAATGAGCTTCATTCAAAGCACCTTCTGCTGTCTGAATAAGAGAGATACCATCCTGTGCGTTGTCAGAAGCTTTGTTAAGACCTCTGATCTGGCTTCTCATTTTCTCAGAAATTGTTAATCCTGCTGCATCATCTGCTGCACGGTTAATTTTGTAACCAGAAGATAATTTCTCTGAAGATTTTGCCTGCTGTCCTGTTGTGATTCCTAACTGTCTGTTAGCGTTCATCGCTGTAAGATTGTGCTGTACTACCATTATTTTTTCCTCCTTGAATGTAATGCAGCGTCCATGCTGCATCTGTACTTTACGTACTTGTTTTGTTATATTAGGCTTCCATCCTCCCAGCCGTACGCTCTGTTTGAACTTTCACCTGCAAGTAATTTTCTTTACTTGACTTATATATCGGAGATTCCCTCCAATACTTTATAGTAAAAAAGATTTTTTTCTTTTTTTCTATCAATTATTTTTTATTGTCAAGAAAATGCGGCTCTACATAACCCTTCTTCATCATATTCTTGTAGTATTGGTTCACAACTTTCTGGCTGGAACGGATTTCTTTTACCTGTTTCTTCACACTTGCGAACTTCTGCTCCATCAATTGCTTATTTCTGGCTTCCTGTGCCTGAATTTCCATGCTTCTGTCTGTTAACGTGCGTATACAGCCTTGCATCTTAAGAATCTCATCCTGATAAATTTCCTTATTCGCCTGCAGTTCTTCACGTACTTTTTCATACAGTTTCTCAAAGCCGTTATCCAGCAGATCTAATTGTTTTATGAGTTCTGACTTTTCTTCGACTGTCTTATCAAAATCGTCCGGATCCAAAGAAGGATTCTCCAATTCTTCTTTCTGACGCTTATTGATCTGTATGATGCTGTTTAAAACCTTCTCTTTCTTCTGAAGGCTTTGTAGCATGATTGTAATATACTGGTTGTCTGCCATAGTACCATTCTCCAATTAATGTGTTCTGCCGGTACGCATCACTTCTTTCCAGGTGTCACGCATGGTACGCAGATGTTTTAACACTTCTTCCATAATCTCTTTGTCTTTTTTCATATTAGCTTCACGAAGCCGGATCATGAGATAAGAATAAACCTCGTCAAAGTCTTTCGCAACCGGATATTTATGATCCAATGTGGATTGAAATTCTTCAATAATCCGTTCTACTTTGATAATATTCGTATGTGCTTTCTGAATATCCTTTTCCTCAATCCCGACGATTGCAAGATTGGCAAATTTAATTGCTCCTTCATACAGCATCAGTGTCAGCTCCGCCGGTGATGCTGTCATAATTTTGTTGTTAGCATACGCTGCATATCCCTGATTCGCTAACATAATACCCTCCTGGTCTTTATTGTGTATTAAGCAGAGCAGATAAATTTATATCTGCTCTGCTTTGTAATTCTCACTTTCGCTCATTATCTCATACATCAACCGCCAAATAAACCACTTAATGATGATGTCTGGCTGTTCAGTTTAGAAAGTGCCGTCTCCATAGAAGAGAATTTTTTATAATAATAATCTTCTTTGTCCTGTAATTTTTCTTCCCATTTCTTGATCAGATCTGTGTAATCACTGTACTCTGATGCCATCTCCTTATCATTATATACAGTATAAATACTGCTCAAGGATGAGGACTGCATTTTGGTATGAACTGACTTATATAAGTTATCTGCCAGTCCCTGCATGAAATTGATCACTGTATCCGGATCATTGGTGATTGCAGTCATCAGCTTATCTGCATTGCCGGAAGAATTAGCATCATCTTCATCGCCATCAATATGATAAGCATTCTGCTGATTCTTTGGTGCATTCAGATATCCTAATGTCTTGATTCCAAAATTGGACAAATACATTTTCTTTCCGTTTACCTCAACCGCTCCGCTCATTGCAGAAGTCATAGCACTCATAAGGCTTTCCAGATTATCATCTCGTCTCAACAGAGAATCTTTAATCTTCTGCTCCCACTTCTCTACTTCTGTGTCAGACATTGCATCTTTTTCATCATCTGTCAGAGGCTCATAGCCTTTTGCGGAATCTGCATTGTACAGAGATGTGATCTCATTGATCAGGCTGTTGTATTGGGATAAGAAGTCTTTAATCTTATCGTAGATACCCTGTGTATCAGTGGCTGTTGTAATGCTGATTGCATTGGCATCTCCATCTCCGGTTACAACCTGTGCCGTAATGTTTAATCCATTGATTGAGAAGGAATTGGAGCTTCCTATATACTCGATTCCATTTAATGTAATCTTAGAATCGCAGCCGTCGATTTTCTTTGCATCTATGTTGTATTCAACGCTCGGATTGGTTGTAATGTCTTGAACAGTTTTTACCTGGCTTACGAAAGACTCAATGGCTTTTGTCTTCTCATCTCCGTTTTCCATAGCTGCAATATCTGCAAGCACCTGATTATCATCCATGATTTTCTGGCTGTCAGTCATTGCTGTTTTATTATCACTGATAATCTGTGCGTATTTGTTTACCTCCGCTGTAACCGCAGTTGATCCACTAGTTCCATATGCCGACTGGATATTGGCAATCACTTTTTCTCTGGTGTAATTACTGTCATCTCCTAATGTATCTGTTCCATTCTCATAGGAATTTACGGTGCCAATGTTGGTTGTCAATGTTGAGAGATATGTGCTCATCTCATCATCTGAAAGTGACATTTTCTTCTGTGCGCTCTCTGCTAATGAAGTATATGCCTTTGTTCCTGTCACAACGTCACTTAACTCTGCGCCTTGATTGTAAACTGTCTGTTTTGCTTTGGCTTTCTTATCTGCATCAAAGCTTACCTCTTTGGCATTTGCAGATTTTACCCAGGTTCCATCGTCAGCTTTCTCTCCGGTAGTCTGAATCAGCTTACCGTTTTCTTCATAATATTTGTTTCCGCTTTTATCGACATAGAGTAATGTATCATCCTGCGCATAAGTATTGCCATCTGCGTCGGTAATCTGATAGTAATTTGTTTCTTCCTCAGTTGCAGTTGTAGCGTAATAGCTTGTGTTAACCTTAATAGAAACTACATTGCCATCCGCATCTTTGTATGTGGCATTACCATCTGCATCCTTCTCGCCTGTAGCAGTATATTCTTTTCCGTCCTTGATAAGCTTGGTTCCGTCTACATCTGTACGTGTATAACTCTTTCCATTTGTATCTGTGTAAGTATTCACTGATTTAATGTATTTCTTATTGTCGCCTTCTCCATAAGAGAAAATGGTATTGCCATCCGCATCGCTTGTCTCAGCAGTGTAAATAGTGCCATCACTTGTGACAACTGATTTTGCACGATCTGTTGCAGACATCTGGAGCAGCTTTGTCAGTTCTTCCTGCTGTGTTGTATTTAATCCGCTCTTTTTAAATGCCTCTTTCATTGCAGAATAAGCAGATGCATAACCATAAGCTGCGCTTAAGTTACTATTCTCTGCACTTGCCTTTTTGTAGGCTGCCTGTGCATCCTGATAGGCTTTGATCGCTTCATTTACTTTTGCTGTGATACCTGACTGCGTTCCATCACCATAATACTGCATGTAGGTTTTATAGGTTGCGTCTGTCGCATCTGATTTTACATTCAGTCCCAATTTCGTCAACGCATTCGCCCCATCCACATTGCCACCAGTCAATGTAAAGTCATTGTCCTTACCGGTATCTTTGGAGCTCACGAAGATACGTTTGTTGATATCATCATAGCTTGCATTCACGCCAGCTTCTTTCAAAGAATTGATAAAGCTGTTGACCGTAGTGCCCTGGCTGACTTCGATAGTCTTCTTTGTGCCATCACCTTTTGTCAAGGTGATCGTACCGTTTCCGCCTGTGTAGCCCAACTCAGCGAGTGTGGTTCCGGTTGTAGTGCTGTCATCTAATTTACCACCGGTCAAGTATCCTGCCTGTGCTACCTTAAGGATGTTGAGCTTCTGGGTACCGTTTGGCGCAGAGCTGCTGGCTGTAACCGTCGCTTTTGTGGAATCAGATACTTTGGTTGATTTCAAATTGTAGTTTTTAGAGAAACGCAGACTGTCCAAGCTTGTGTAGAAGCTGTATACTTTCGTATTCAGTGTCTTCCATGCATCCTGTTTCCAAGAGAGCTTGGTCTGTGCTTTTTTGTATTTATTGGTCTTGTAACTGTAAGAAGATACTAATGCAGAGATAATCGCTTCGGTATCTAATCCTGAGTTCAAACCTGTGATTCTGATTGGCATAATCCTGCTCCTTTCAGTTTTGTAACTTGTTTATATCATTTTCTGTTTTCATCTGTCACTTGTCTATTGCTGTTCCTGCCTTCTGGACAGTGATCTACAGTTTCTGATCTACTAATAATCCTGCCATCTCCCAGACTTTTGCGATCATGTCCAGGGTTTTCTCCGGCGGATATTCTTTCAGGACTTTCTTCGTGTCTTTGTCAACGATCTTGATAGTGACACGGTTGGTTGCATCATGGATTCCGAAGACTGCCTCGGAATTGTGCGCCTTTTTATTGATCTCGTCAACTGCTTTCTTGATCTGGGAATTCTCAGAGATCGTCTGCTTTGCCTGACTGTCGTCCCGGTTTCCGTCTTTGCCGTTTTTGTCAGTCTCTTTCGTGTCGATCTGAATGGTTTTCTTCATGAGATCGTCAGAAGCTGCTGCGTTGGATGCAGTTTCCACTTTTGCCTGACTCTCTGCTTTTACATCTGATGCGGATGAACTTCCCGCGTAGGACATCCCTGCCCCTTTCATAGCCTCTATTGCCATTGTTCTACACCTCCGTGTGCATAAGCCTGTGTTCTTCCATGGTTGCGGTTCGGATCTCTGCAAATGCCGGAACACTTATTTTTCTAACTCATATATCGGTAGTTTTCCTGTAAAATTAATAGCTGTCATGCAATTTCCTGCGTTGTGCCGGTGCTGTTTTCTGATCAGGGTTTCATTTTAACAAAATATAGGATATAATTCAATCGCACCGGGAATTGAGTCCGCAATGCGTTTATGATTTTTACTATTATAAGAAGAAAGGATATTGTTTATTATGTTATATATCATGAGACACGGAAAAACTGACTGGAATGCAGT
>ULSM01020882.1_pt1 | contig 11827 bp, 7 predicted proteins | sample 1956381 | NCBI WGS metagenome assembly ULSM01 (sample SAMEA4835710, study PRJEB28245) | human gut metagenome | biome: gut microbiome; material: fecal sample | place: Denmark | collected 2008 | reverse complement strand
TACACGGGAGGACTGCTGGATATGGGCGTAGGTGTTCACCAACATATCTGCCGTGGCGTGTCCTGTGGTGCCCTGAACAGCTTTCACATCGCCGCCAGAGATCATCAGCTGATAGGTGGCACTGGAATGGCGCAGACCGTGGAACACAATGCGGGGGAATTCCGGGTGTGCATCCTGCCATTTGAGGAACTTCTTGCGAATCAACACAGGCTCTACCGCCAGACCGTTGGGCAAACGGAACAGCATCCCGCTGTCATGGTAGCGTGCCGGGTTTTTCCTCTCGTCTGCCGCCAGCTGATTCAGCTACTTCTTCAATTCCTCTTTCAGTGCGGAGGCCATGAAGATGGTGCGGCAGGAGGATGCGGTTTTGGTGCTTTTCAGGATGAGGGAAGTGGTGCTGTGCTCCAGCTTGTCCGGGAATAGTCAGTGTTTCGGGCATGGAAGGAGCCACGCCGGAAGCACTGGAACAGCTGCGGCGCATCGAAGCCACAGCCGACCCCTACGCCATGCAGCCGCAGACCATTATGGAAGAACAGGAATCGCGCCGGGAACTGTACGATGACCTGAAACGGCTGACCCAGCGGGAGCAGACTTATCTGCTGTACCGCTAAAATGGCTCTTTGTAACGGCATCAAAACAAGATCCGAACCTTTTTCCGGTAGGAGAAGGGTTCGGATTTTTCGCTTTGCCGTTCAAGAGCTAGGGTACATATCAGCAATCTCGTGCCTTCTAGTGGGCCATAAAGGATTCGCCCCTACCGGAACGGTTATAGACTGCCAGCAATTTCAAAAGTCCGTTTTTCGCTAATCTACCTGCTGATTGCGTTAGCGGGAAAGAGCAAAGAAGGGGTATACTAGTGTCAGGAAACGCAGAAGCGAGCGTCGATGAGGAAATGGGCCGCTCCTGCAAAATGTCTTATTTCCCACGCTCGGAAGGGGGTGGGAAGATACATGAGAAGGAGAACAATCATGAAGAAATGGATCTCTCGCCGGAATTTTCTGAAGGCAACGGGTATCTCTGCTGTGGCAGCGGGTCTGACTGCCTGCGGTGGTTCGTCCAGCTCCACCAGCAGTTCGACGGCATCCGGTTCGGCAGCTGCCAGCGGCGAAATGCCCAAGGTCGTTATGTACTACCCTCTGTCCTCGGTCCAACCCGATCAGGAAAAGGTGTCTAAAGCCATTCACGATTATGTGGCCGATAAAAAGGGCATTGACTTACAGTTGGAGGTAGTACCCAATAGTTCCTATGACAATCAGCTGAACCTTGTGATGGCTGGCAGTGAGCAGATTGATTTGGCTCTGATCTGGGGCCGCAACGTTTCCAGTTTTGTGGCCAAGGGTGCACTGCTTCCGTTGGATGACCTGCTGGATGAATACGGTACGGATATTCAGGAATGTCTGGGAGATTATCTGCAGGCCGGTAAGGTGTCCGGTGTGACTTATCAGGTGCCGGTCAATCGCTCACTGTTCTATCAGGGCGGTATTGTGGTGCGTACTGATATTCTGGAAAAGTACGGAATCGATCCTGCTACGATCAAATCTACCGATGATTTAGATGGGATGTTCGAGACCATTCATGCGGGCGAGCCGGATATGGCCATGATGCGTCTGGAGAGCACTGGAACCTTCGTTTATGCGGATTTTGATTCGCTGGGTGACAACTTTGGCGTTCTGATGAATTACGGCCAGGATAACGAGATCCGTGATCTGTTTGCCAGCGACGAATTCCGCATCGAGTGTGAAAAACATCGCGAGTGGTTCAAGAAGGGCTGGATTGCATCTGACATCTTGACAACATCTGACACTGCTGCAGAGCAGATCAAGGCTGGAAAGCTTCTGGGCTTCTACGGTACTGTTGGTCCTGGCACTGCACAGGACAAGACCAATCAGTGCGGCCGTGACATGACTGTGATCCCACTGAACACGGTATTCTCCTACACCACTAAGGTTAACACTTTTGGCTGGGGTCTGCTGAACAACAGCAAGAATCCTGAGGCTGCCATGCAGGTGCTGGATATGATGTACTCGGATCCCACCTTCCTGAATATGCTGGACTGGGGTCTGGAAGGTGTCCACTATAAGCTGAAGGAGGGCTCTGACCGTATCATCACCTTTGCTGATGGAGTGGACGCTTCTACCAGTGGCTATTTCCACAACTGGAGCTTCGCTTTCGGTGACCAGTTGAGCGCTTACTTCTGGGACGGCACAGAAGAGGACTTCCCGGAACAGGTGCGCGCCATGAATGAGAGCGCCATGCTGAGTAAGGCAATGGGCTTCGCTTACGATGTGACACCGGTAAAGACCGAGTACACGGCAGTAACGAATGTCTGCGATCAGTATCTGAATGCACTTGCTTATGGTTGTATCGACATCGACGACAATCTGCCCAAGTTCCTCAAGGAGCTGGAGAGCGCCGGTCTGCAGAAGATTATCGATGAAAAGGCTGCCCAGTTCGCTGACTGGAAGAAAGAGAATGGCGTTTCCTAACCGCGAAATACAGGGGACCAGCACGTGATACACGATCCCCTGCCCTGATCCGGCAGGGGATTTTTGAGAACAGGTGGTATTTATGGAAAAGACCGTTACCGTCCCGAAGAAAAAAGTGAAGATCAAGCAGTTCCTCCCGCTGTATCTGATGACGCTGCCCGGATTGCTGTATCTGCTCATCAACAATTATCTCCCTATGGCTGGCTTGAGCATTGCGTTCCGCAATGTCAACTATACCAAGGGAATCTGGAAAAGTGATTGGTGCGGTTTGGCAAACTTCAAGTATCTGTTTGCCACCAAGGATGCTTGGGTTATCACCCGTAATACCATCGGTTATAATCTACTCTTTATCGTGCTGCAAACTGTAATGGCCATTGCTATTGCATTGTTCTTGAATGAGGTAAAGTCCAAATTCTGGAACCGTTTTTTTCAGACCTCGGTGCTTTTGCCTTACCTGTTTTCCTACGTCATCGCCAGCTACCTTGTATATGCATTCCTGAGCCCCACTACGGGTATGTTCAATCATATTCTCACAGTAATGGGAAAAGACCCGGTTTCCTGGTATATGGAAAGCAAATTCTGGCCTTTTATCCTGACCTTTGTGGAATTATGGAAGCGCTCGGGCTACACCGCCATCGTCTACTATGCCACTATGGTGGGTATCGATTCTTCTCTCTATGAAGCAGCCGAGCTGGACGGTGCCGGGAAACTAAAGCAAATATTCTCAATCACCATCCCTCTGATTTCTCCTACCATCGTTATGATGTCACTGCTGAGCGTGGGACGTATCTTCCATTCGGACTTTGGTCTGTTCTATCAGATTCCGATGCAGTCTGGTATTTTGAGCAGCGTTACATCCACCATTGATACATATGTCTACAACGGCCTGATGAAACTGGGCGACGTGGGCATGTCTTCGGCTGCAAGCTTCTATCAGTCTATTGTTGGTTTTATTTTGGTGATGTTCTCCAACTGGCTGGTGAAAAAGAGAAATATGGAAGGGAGCCTGTTCTGAGTATGGATACTACAACAAAAAAGAAAAAACATGTTTCCGGGGTGACGGTCGTCTCCTACGTTGTGCTGGCGCTGTTGTCACTTTCGGCCATTCTGCCCTTTGTGCTGATGTTCACTTCGTCCATTTCCAGCGAGGAATCTATTACCCGGAACGGCTATTCTTTCATTCCTTCGGAGTTCAGCCTGGCCGCTTATGAATATCTGTGGGGAAACCGTGCCATCATCGGACGCGCCTATCTGACTACCATTATCATCGCAGTAATGGGAACGGCCATCAGCTTGGCAATTACCTTGATGCTGGCCTATACCCTCTCCCGCGAGAATCTGCCGGGCCGGAAGATTCTGAACTTCCTGGTGTTGTTCACCATGCTATTCAACGGCGGCCTAGTGGCTACCTATCTGGTCTACACCGAGGTGTTCCACATCAAGAATACCTATTGGGCCCTCCTGATTCCAGGCCTGTTGATGAATGCCTTCAACGTCATGCTGGCACGGAACTTCTTCAGCAACAGCATCCCCAAACCACTGATCGAGGCGGCCCTCATTGATGGTGCTACGGAGTTTCAAGTTTTTCGGCGGATCGTAATTCCAATCTCACTGCCCATCATCGCAACGCTGGGCATGTTCATCTTCATGGCATACTGGAACGACTGGAACAATGGTCTGTACTATCTGACTGATACGCGGTATTATAATATTCAGAATGTCCTGAACGATATGCTTGCAAACATCCAGTTCCTGAAAAACAACAGTGAAGCGGCTGGTGAGATGATGGCTGCGGTCAGCAATCTGCCCACATCGGGTGTCCGTATGGCCATTGCATCGGCAGTTGCCATCCCGGTTTTGGCGGTGTTCCCCTGCTTTGAACGCTATTTTGTCAAAGGAATTGTGATCGGCGGCGTGAAAGAATAATCAATGTGGTACCGCGAAGGTCTGGCAAACAAGATTGCCGGGCCTTTGTGGTGCTTTCAGAGGAAGTTGTGCCTATGAAACGACCATCCGTCCATCAAAAGCTTTTCTGGTTCTACAGTATCCCGGTTCTGGTTCTGATGTTCCTGATGCTCATCTGCTGCGGGCTGAGTATATACAATCTGAACCGCCAGGTGACCCAGCTGGATCAGGCGGCGCTGCAGAACTATGCGGATCAGTTGGAAACAAATCTGAACGCCATCGAAATGAATGTGCAGACCTTTACGACAGTGGATAACGATACCATTTATATGCAGTATCTGACATCCGAGGCAGAGCGTGTGTTTGCCACAACAAGGGTCTTTCGGCGGATGGCAGTGGACGTGATCGAGTATCCTAGCATGAGTGCAGAATTTTTGTGTCCTCTTGCACATGGGGCGGTCCTAATGGTTCGCGGAGAGGGCCAAAGTCTTATGGAACGTCAACAGGTGAATCATGCTATTGAGACAATCTGCCAAGATCTGGACGACTACCCCACCGGCACATGGCAGTATTACACAGATGAGGCCGCTCAGTATCTTCTGTACAGCTATCAGATGAACGATGCCTACTTCGGCTTTTTGCTGGATCCAGTGAAACTGATGACGGTTCCTTTTGCAGAGGATAGCAGCCAGTATGCGGAGACCAGCCTCTACCTGAACAACAAACGGATTGCAGGAGTGGAGGCCGGCCCGGAAAACTGCTTTTCGGCTAAAATCGGGCGCAGCGGCTTTGAACTCCGGGTCAGGCTGGTGCGCACCGGTCTTACAAATGGCATCGTCTGGCTCAGCTTGTTGATGATGGTGATTCCACTCTTGCTGCTGGCTGCACTCTTTCTGCTGTACCGTTTTGCCCGATTGCAAATCGTGGAACCCATTGATCGGATTTCACAGATCATGCACCAAGCCGGACAGGGAGATTTGAGCGTCCGGGTGGATACAAGCGGAATGCTGCAAGAGTTTTCCACCATTGGTACGACCTTCAACCTCACGCTGGAGGAGATCTCTGAGCTGCAGGAGCGTCAGACACAGATCTTACGGGAAAAGCAGATGAGCCAGCTGCGAAATCTACAGATGCAGATCAACCCGCATTTTCTGGGCAACTGCTTTAATGCGGTTTACAATGCCTCCCTTACTGGCGATTTTGAGCAGGTGTTGGCTCTGACCACTTACCTGAACCGATATTTCCGGTTTATGGCACAGGTAGAAAATGATTTTGTTCTGCTGGAAGAGGAGCTTCGCTTCACAGATGACTTTCTCTCCATCCAGAAACTCCGATTCGGCGATGCCTTTTCCTACACTATCTCCGTCCCGGCCTTTCTGCGGCAGGCACGCATTCCTCCTTCGGTCATCAAGTCTTTTGCAGAGAATGCGGTGAAATATGCGCGCAATATGAGCAGGGAAGCCAAAATCGACATCCGCGCCTCGATGCAGAACCGGGAGGGGGAAACCTACTTATGGCTAGAAGTGCTGGACAATGGCCCTGGCTTTTCGGATGAGGTGCTGCAGACTCTGCAGCAAAAGGCACAACCGTTTTTTGATGGGCGGGTCCACATCGGAATCGCTAATGTCCGACAGCGGCTGGAACTGCTATATGCAGGCAAAGCGGAAGTTCACTTGGAAAATCGGCCTGATGGCGGCACACATGTGAGCGTGATTCTGCCGCTGAACTACGGCACAGAACAGCCGGAAAAGGAGGAAACACCGTGACGACCGTTCTGATTGTGGATGATGAGGCGCTTGCGATCCAAGCCATCCGGCGCTCGATCAACTGGAAAAATCTTGATGTGGACCGGGTGCTGGATGCCGCAAACGGCGTGGAAGCGCAGAAGATCCTTCGCCAGGAACCGGTACAGGTTCTGGTCTGTGATCTGGAAATGCCTCGGATGTCCGGCATTGAGCTGCTGGAATGGATGAAGACCTCCTGTCCCGATACCGAGGCTGTGATCCTGACCTGCCACGAATCCTTTCCCATGGCGCAGAAAGCGATGGAGCTGGGGTGTGTGGAGTATGTGCTCAAGCCAATTGCACCGGCAGAGCTTACAGCATCCATCCGACATGCGCTCAACCTTTGGAAGACGCAGGAAAGTATGCGCGGGACCCGCCGCGCCTATGAAAACGGACGCAGTCTGCGCCGAGACCAGTATTTGCAGGACGTTTTAGAAAAAAACATCCTATCCACGGCGGAATCTCTTTTCAACTGTGCACAGAAGTATGATCTGGAGCTGGATGTCAGTGCGCCGCTGCAGGTGGTACGGGTATTGGTGCAGATGCCTGCTGCATTGCCGCAGAGCGAGCAGGAGCTGCTCGGATACGGCGTGTGCAATATTGCCAAGGAGCTTTGGGATAAAACCGGTACCGGCTGGACCTCTTTGCAGCGCCGAAGTGGACAGAGTTTTCTGCTCATCAGCGCTGGAATGGAACCTGCTGCGGCTGCGCATTTCGGGGAAGAATTGGGTCTGGCCTGCAAGACGATGCTGAAGCAGTCAGTAAAGGTCTCGCCTGCCGTGTCCAGCAGCATTCTGGGACTTTGTTCCACTGCGGATGCGCTGGAACAGTGGGAAACGAGCCTTCACAAGGAGTCGCAGAGCCCGGAGGAGGCCCGGATCCGACATTGGAAGACCCTGCTTTTGCAGGAAGATGCTCAGACTGTGCAGGCAGAGATTACCACCGAACTCAACCAGCTGTCCCTCAAGGCAGCACAGGAACGGATGCAGTGGATTGCACAGACCTTGATACAGGCACTCCACGGCACGCTACAAGAGCGAGGCTGCCCGGAGGCAACAGAACTTGTGGAAGCGAAACCGGTGTTTGAATCGCTGCCGCAGTTTCTTTCGTGGGTGCAGGGCAACCTTGCTCGGACCGAAAGACTGCTGCGGCACTCGCCCGGCGAGGAACAGGTAATCCGCCGAATCAAGGAATACATCGAACTGAATATTCATCAAGAATTGACGCGAGAAAATATTGCAGCGGCCGTCTACCTGAATCCGGACTACACAGCCCGGCTATTCAAGCGCAAGACCGGCCAGAGTTTGAACGACTATATCCAGAATAAACGCATCAATCTAGCAAGACAGTTGTTGGCGGGCACCGATATGCCCGTGGGCGATCTGGCTGTCGCACTGGGATATTCCAGCTTTTCGCATTTCACCAAATTGTTCAAATCCATTGAAGGAGTCACACCCAGCGATTACCGTAAGCAACATGCCCGAATGCCGGGATGAAATGGCCCCGGAAGGCCCTACAGGAAGGAGAACTACTATGGATGTCTGGACGCACGCAGTCGGAAGAATGCCCTATCGGTTTGACCGATTTCCCCGAACGAAAGAACACTGTCTGAATGGAGTCTGGGATTTTGCGCTGATTTCCCGTGCTGATGCCGATACACAGACCCCGGAACAGCTTGGGGCGTTGCCAAAGCCCAAAGCAATCTCTGTGCCCGGATGCTGGCAGCTGCAGGGTTTCGATAAGCCCAAATACATCAACACACGCTATGCCTTCGGGGCAGATGCGAACAAGCTGGAGCCGCCTTTTATTCCGGAAGGACAGGGGATGGTTGGCATCTACCGGAAAGATTTGACTCTGGAAGTTCCTACCGCGCACCACCGGATGATCCTATCCATCGGCGGTTTTTCCTCTGCTGTAACTGTTTTTTTGAATGGGCAGGTTCTTTGCTATGCGGAAAACGGGCGCACTGCCTGTGAGGTAGACCTGACCGATGCTGTACGGCCTGGGCAGAACCTACTGCTGCTTCGGGTGGATGAGTTCAGCCCAGGTTCCTATCTCGAATGTCAGGATATGTGGAGGCTGTCTGGAATCTTTCGCAGCGTTAAATTGTATGAAATCCACGAGCTGCACCTTCTGGACAGCTATCTCTGGGCAGAGGTAACGCCGGAAAAGGCAGTTCTGCATACCGAAAGCAAAATTTTGAATTTGAGCCATCGCTGTGCTCCACGCATCCGGGTAGAGGTGGAGTTGCTGGATGCCGAGGCGTGTCCAGTGGGCAGTTGCAATGGGAAGACTGGCAACGACAGTGATCGTTTTGAGGAGGTCAGCCTGGAAGCGGTATTTAAAGAGCGTGGTTTTGATCCGGCCTGGTTGGATGGTGCATTGCAGATTCCGGCGGGCATCACCGCAACAGCGTATGGGCATTTGGAGCTGGAAACGCCGCACCTCTGGTCGGCGGAGACACCCTATTTGTATCAGGTGCGGCTGTCTACTTTTCTGGGAGAAGAAAAGCTGGAGGAAACCACCGTGCCCTTCGGCTTCCGCCATTATGAGATCGATGGAGAAGGCGTATTCCGAGTCAACGGTGCACCCGTCAAGCTGCGAGGCGTGAACCGACACGAGTTCGACCCTGTCACCGGCTATGCCATCACCGAAGAGAGCATGCGCCAAGATATTGAGTTGATGAAGCGATGCAATATCAATGCGGTTCGCTGTGCGCATTATCCCGATACTCCACGCTGGTATGAGCTCTGTGATGAATACGGCCTTTATATAATGGATGAGGCAAATCTGGAAAGTCATGGCATTTCTTACCGCAAGAATCTTTTGCCCGGCAACGATATGCGGTGGCTTCCCCGTGTGCTGGACCGACAGGCTGCCATGGTTCAAACCAATAAAAACCATGCATCAATCTTCTGCTGGTCCCTCGGCAATGAGATTGGTTATGGAGAGACTGTGGCACTGGCGGCATCCTACTGCCGCACTGCGGACCCCACCCGTCTGATCCACAAGCGCCAGATGAACAAGATTGCAGATATGGACAGCGAGACCTATCCTTCTCCTCAGAACATGAGGGAACGGGCAGAAGCAAATCCCAATCGGGCCTTTCTGACCAATGAGTACCTTCACGCTATGGGAAACGCATGCGGAAGCATGGGGGATTACTGGAAAGAAATCTATGAACACCAGAATCTGATGGGCGGCTTTATCTGGGAGTGGTGCGACCACGGTCTGCGCCAGACGAACCCGGATGGAACGACCTGGTATGCCTATGGCGGCGATTTTGGCGAGGAATTCCATGACAGCAATTTCTGCATCGATGGACTGACAACACCCGATCGTCGATTTACGCCTAAGCTACAGGAAGTTCAGACGGTGTACCAGCCCATCGACCTTCGGGTGAAGGACCTCCGGAATGGAATCTTTGTTCTGGAAAACCGTTGTGAGCAGCTGAACCTGAGAGATTTTGCAGCTCAACTGCGCCTGCTGGAAAATGGTGTCTGTCGGGAAATCAGAGAGCTCTCTCTGCCGGATTGCCCTGCAGGACAGTCGGTGGTATGGAAGGCCGACCTGCAGGATATTCCTCCGGCTTCGGGAGAACAGCTTCTGGAGTTCTTATTCATGGAGAAATCTCCGGCCCATGCGGGATGCGGCCTCAGCGGATGGAAGCAGTTCCTTTGGAAAAAGGGATGTCACCCGGCTCTTGTGACAGAAAAGGTCACAGCTCATTTCTCAAAACAGGGAACTCTTCTGGTGGGCGAGATGGGTGACTTGACTCTTCGGCTGGATACAGAAACCGGAGCACTTCAGGTCGACAACGTATCCGGTGTGCTACTGCACGATCTGTTCTTCACCCCTTTTCGTGCCCCCACAGACAACGATGCTCACAGCCCACTGGTACTGGGTAAACAGAACTGGTTTACAAAGGAGTATGATCATCCAAAACGTACTTGTTTGGAAGTCCGGCAGGGGAACGGGGTAGAAGAGCCGTCTTTGACCTACACCACCGCATACCAGACGGAGAAGGACAGTTTCTATGTTACCGTTGGTTTATGGCAGGCAGGACAAAATCGTATATTTATTGACTGCAACGTGCAATCTCCGGCAGATATGCTGTCTCCGGGGCGAATCGGGATGACGGCAATTCTTCCCGTGCGGTTTACGGCTATGAAATGGTATGGGAAGGGACCGTTAGAAACCTATCCTGATCGCCAGTGCGGCGGGCGCATGGGAGTTTACAGCGAAGATGTGAGAAATCAGCCGTTTTATCTACGGCCTCAGGAATACGGACTTCATACGGAATCTCGTAGTATGCGATTAACAGACCCGGACCGTGCGGATTTTGTACGGTTTGAGGCCGCCTGCCCCATGGCCATGAGCGCAGTGCCCTACAGTGATCTGCAGCTGTGGAATGCCCGGCATCCCTTTGAGCTTCCTGCACCGGAGGCCCTGTATGTGCATCTGGACTACGCCCACCGGGGTCTGGGCAACAGCAGCTGCGGCCCAGATGTTCTGCCGACATATCGCATCGACGATCGGCCTTGTCGCTTCGGCTTTGCCCTGGAGGCTGGATTGGGAGAACGGGAAGATAACCCCTTTGGCCCCATTCCGGAGGAGATCCCAGCTTACCACTCATGGAAAGCAGTAGGAGAGCAGGACAGGACACCAAGCTACCGAGACCCCTCGGACCCTGATCAGCGCAGCAACGCCGGTATGGTGTGACACTTAAAAAAGCATAAGTAAACAAAAAGAAGGGGCTGTTGCACAAGTTGATCCACTTTCGCATTGCAGTGGAAGAAACACCTGCTCGTCTGGCAGCCTCTCGTCCTCGCATTCGCCCTGCAAGGCATTCTTCAATGAGCCAGATTCTAAACTCTGGATCGATCTCTTTTCGTTTGCTCATTTTAACCCTTTCCCTATTTCAGTGTCTCTGTTATAGGGAGCATATCATTTTGAACACATGAGGTTGGGTGTGTCGTTCTCCCTGCATGGATTTCCTACCTCCTCTCGGCGGCGTTTTCCGGCTCTCCCTTACGAGGCCATCGCCGGGTATCCCATGCAGATGGTCGTGCGGTTTTCAAGGTGCGGTGCTGGATCTGGCAATAAAAAATCGCCACACAACAACCTGAACCTGACCATCCCTTCTGGGATGGCCTTGGTTCGGGTTTGCTATGTAGCGATAAGAAAGTTAAAAACTTGCTCCGGCTCCTTCGGGAGCCGAGCTGGAACTCTAAGTAAATATGTTATATTAAATTGTTGGGATAGATTACAACAAAAATCGAGCCGTGTCAACGTGAACTTGTCGGGGGGCGAGGCCCCTCCACATCTTGCTGCGCAAGACCGTTCTGTCGCTTAAAAGCCCCACTGGGGCTTTCATTGCTCCGCTGCGCTGCGCAAACGCGCACTTTTGAAAACGCGCTACTTTCGGCGGATTGCGAGAAAATACTCTGAAAACTTTGGCGAAAAGAGAGAGCCGGATGACTCGTTTTACTTATTTGTTTTTTACCAGCAGCGCCTGATAGGGTTCCAGCTCCACATCCGCCAGCCAGACGGAAATGCCCTCCGGGGTGTGATACTCACCGCCCAAAGCATCCAGACTGGCCCCTGCCGGGTACTCGGTAAAGTTGAACAAGCCCACCAGCGTTTCCTCGC
>ULSM01057872.1_pt1 | contig 11918 bp, 9 predicted proteins | sample 1956381 | NCBI WGS metagenome assembly ULSM01 (sample SAMEA4835710, study PRJEB28245) | human gut metagenome | biome: gut microbiome; material: fecal sample | place: Denmark | collected 2008 | reverse complement strand
ATATCTGCCCCTCACAACCTATAAAAGCACCACAGAATCTGTGGCACTACGTCCGTCAAACTCCGGTTTAGTTCGCACTTACAACCCCGCTCTCGCAGTCCACTTCAACGTAAGCACTGGTCTTTAAGACATCCAATGCATTTTTAGCTGCGATAAGAACCGGAATATCAAGGCTTAACCCTGCGATTGCTGCATGACAGTTTGCACCCTCTGCTTCTACGATCAGTGCGGAAGCCTGACGCATCTGTGCCATCATTTCATTTGTGGTGTCTGCTGCGACAATGATATCACCGTCTTTAAAGCTTTTTAAATCTTCATTGCTGTGGCACACACAAAGGTTTCCAGAAATTTTCTTTCCGTTTAGCCCTTTTCCTGTCACAAGAATATGTCCTGCGACCTGTACTTTGATGAGGTTCGTTGTACCGGATACCCCAAGTGGAACACCACCGGTCAGAACAACTAATTCCCCTTTGGAAACAAATCCTGCCATCTCTGCCACATCAACTGCCTTCTCAAACAACTGGCTTGCATCCTGTTCCTCTGTGATAAGAATCGGTTCTACACCCCACTCAAGGTTTAACTGACGGCATACCTTTTCTGTCAGGCACTCACCAATGATCGTGCAGTTTGGACGGTATTTGGAGATCATTCTCGCAGTACGTCCGGACTTCGTTACCGTCACGATTGCCGCTGCACTTAAATCACCAGCCATCGTACAGGTTGCATGTGAGATTGCGTTTGTCACATCCGGGTTACACATGGTCCTGCGCTGTCTGAATCTCTGTAAATAGTTGATATCATGCTCTGTGCGGGTTGCAATACGGACCATTGTTTTTACAGCTTCAATTGGATACATTCCTGCAGCAGTCTCTCCGGATAACATGATCGCACTCGTTCCGTCATAAATAGCATTTGCAACGTCTGTGGACTCTGCTCTTGTTGGTCTTGGATGTTTCATCATGGAATCTAACATCTGAGTTGCTGTAATAACGATTTTTCCAGCCTCACATACTTTTTTGATGATCATTTTCTGCATAACCGGAACATCTTCTAACGGGATTTCAACACCCATGTCACCACGCGCCACCATGATACCATCGGACACACGGATGATGTCATCGATATTGCGGACACCCTGCATGTTCTCGATCTTGGAAATGATCTTAATATCCTCGCCGCCTTTTTCCGCAAGGATTTTGCGGATTTCCATAACATCCTCTGCGGTACGGACAAAGGAAGCTGCGATAAAATCATAATCATTTTCTACCGCAAAACAGATATCTCCGTAATCTTTTTCACTGATAAATGGCATCGTGAGGTCAACGTTCGGAACGTTCACGCCTTTTTTATTGGAAATCACACCATCATTTAACACTTTACAGACAATATCTCTTGCGTTGACCTTGGTATTCACTGGTTTTGCAACCGGTTTGATTTCTACAACTTCCAGACCTACCAGACCATCATCGATCAGAATATGATCGCCCGGCTTTACATCATCTGCAAGATTTTTGTAAGTGATGGATACGCGCTCATCTGTTCCAAGAATATCATCGGTTGTCAGTGTAAAAGTCTGACCTGTCTTTAACTCTGTTTTTCCTTTTTCAAATTCTACGAGACGGATTTCCGGTCCCTTTGTATCAAGTAAAGCTGCAACATATTTTCCCAATTCTTTGCGCAGTTTGCGAAGCATTTTTAATCTTCCCATCTGCTCATCATGCGGTCCATGCGAAAAATTGAAACGTGCAACGTTCATTCCCTCTTCGATCAATGCTCTCATCACCGCTTCATTGTCGGTGGATGGTCCTAACGTACAGATAATTTTTGTTCTTCTTGTCATAAATTCTTCCTTTCTTTTTATGGTTTCATTTTTCAAGTGTTCCTGCTGATTTTTATTCATTCGAAATGCGTATGCCTCTCCTGATTTCTGTTATAGTTTTAACAATCTCCTTAAACCAGCACGAAGCCGACGGACCAATCTCTGCAAAACTTAAAACTTATACACTTTTCACAATAATACAGTCTCTTCTCTCCGTTTTTATTCGTATTCTTGTGAAAAATGTATAATAAATTTTAAGTTTCTTCTTTGGTACGGCGACTCCATCTACGGAGAGATTATACGAAATAAACATAAAAAAAGCAAGCTTTCTTTTGTAAAAAAACCTGCTCTTTTTGTAAACATTATGTCAAAAACATTATTTTGTGATCATGGTACCCATACCGCCATGGATATTTGAACCGTCTTTGTTCAATTTTGTGATCAGAACAGATCTGATCGCAGAGTCACCGATAAAGTTAATGGCTGCCTCTATCTTAGGAAGCATATCGCCCTCACCAAACTGTCCCTGCTCCATGTATTTCTTTGCTTCTGCAACAGTCATGGTTGATAATGGTTTTTCATCCGGCTGTCCATAATTTAAGCATACATTATCAACACTTGTCAAAATAACAAGCATGTCTGCATCCAGCAGTTCTGCCAGTTTTCCTGCTGCAAGGTCTTTTTCAATAACAGCACTGGCACCCTTTAAGTTGTTGTCCTGCATTAATACCGGGATGCCGCCGCCTCCACAGGCAACTACGATCTGGTCAGCATCGGACAATGCTTTGATTGCATCGATCTCCACGATATCCATTGGCTTTGGCGCTGCAACGATTCGTCTGTACCCGCCTTCTGTTTTGACAACGTGATTTCCTTTTTTCTCCTCTGCCTCTGCTTCCTCTTCCGTCAGCACACGTCCAATGACTTTGCTTGGTTTGTAAAACGCCTCGTCATATGGATCAACCACAACCTGTGTAAGGATCGTAGAAACGGGTTTATAGATTCCCTTGTTCAATAATTCCGCACGGATCGCATTCTGTAAATCGTAACCGATATATCCCTGGCTCATTGCAGAACATACAGACATTGGTGTTGCAGTATATTCCGGATATAATTTGCAAAATTCATTCATAGCAGTATGGATCATACCGATCTGTGGTCCGTTACTGTGTGTGATCACAACCTGATAATCTTCACGGATAAAATCTGCCACTGCCTTTGCTGTTCGTTTCGTTGCCTCTTTCTGCTCAGGAAGTGTTGTTCCCAATGCTTCATGTCCAAGAGCAATCACAATTTTCTTCTTTTTCATCTCTACCATCCTCCGATGCACCTTTATATTCGCAGAACACCCGGAAAGTATCTCCGGGTGCTTTTTGTCTTGTCTGACACTTATACTGCTATTTTACCATGAACGATTTTGCAGTGCAATGTCATTTTTACATTACAGGCCACAGGCATTCTGCAAACTGTTATTTATCTTCTTCCTCAGTTTCCTCCTGTGGCAAAACAAAGGAATCGATAACCTCCCAGAGTTCATCTCTTCCCTGCTTCGTCTCGGAGGAGAATGGAATGATCACCGTACCCGGCTTTACTTTCAGACCTTCGCGGATTGCTTTTACATTCTTCTGGATCTGGCTTCGTTTGATCTTATCAAGCTTTGTGGCGATGATAATCGGTGTAAATCCCTGATAAACCATCCAGTCATACATCATTTTATCGTTTGCAGACGGATCATGGCGGATATCTATCAGCAAAAAGACTGCCTGCAGTTTTTTTGAGGTATGGAGATAATTCTCGATCATTTTTCCCCATTTTTCCTTCTCACTGGCAGAGGTCTTCGCATATCCATAACCGGGCAGATCGACCAGATACATGGCATCGTTGACATTGTAAAAATTGATGGTCTGTGTCTTTCCCGGCTGCGCCGATGTCCTTGCGAGCGACTTGCGGTTTAACAGCGCATTGATCATGGATGATTTTCCTACATTTGACTTTCCTGCAAATGCAACTTCATTAAATGGATTGTCCGGTATTTTACTAGTGATACCACAGACAGTCTCCAAATTTACACTTCTAATTACCATTGTCTTTTCCTCTTCTTAATTTACTTCTTTGCAAACGCCACATCCAGCACGTCTTTCATCTGCTCTACAAACACGATTTTCAGACCTTTTTTGATCTCCGGTGAAATCTCATCAATATCCTTCTCATTCTTCTTTGGCACACAGATGGTCTTAATTCCTGCATTTTTGGCTGCCAGTGTTTTTTCCTTCAGTCCACCGATTGGAAGCACACGGCCGCGAAGTGTGATCTCACCTGTCATTGCGACATCAGCGCGGACCGGTGTCTTCGTGATCGCCGACAACATGGCTGTCGCCATCGTGATTCCGGCAGACGGTCCATCCTTCGGCACTGCACCCTCCGGGATGTGGATATGGATGTCATTCTCCTGGAAAAACTTTTTCGGAATATGATACTCTTCACTGACAGAACGGATATAGCTGATTCCCGCCTGTGCAGATTCCTTCATCACATCTCCCAGCTGTCCGGTCAGCTGGAACTCACCTTTTCCCGGCATGATGTTGACTTCAATCTCTAAAGTATCTCCACCAACGCTTGTCCATGCAAGTCCACGGACGATTCCTACTTCATCCGTATCATTTTTCTTATCAAAACTGTATTTCTCTTTGCCGAGGAACTTTTCAAGATTCTGTTCTGTAACTTTAATCTTCTCTTTTTCCCCCTCGTAAAGCGGTCTTGCTGCTTTTCTGCATATCTCACCAAGCTTACGTTCAAGATTACGCACACCGGCTTCCCTTGTGTAACCACTGATGATCTTTGCCATCGCTTTGTCTGTGATGGCGAGCTGCTCCGGTCTGATCCCATTGCGCTCCATCTGCTTTGCGAGCAGATGCTCTTTTGCAATATGAAGCTTCTCATTCTCTGTGTAGCTGGTCACCTCGATCAGTTCCATACGGTCTAACAGCGGTCTTGGGATATCCTGCACCGAGTTTGCTGTTGCAATAAACAGCACTTCTGAAAGATCGATCGGTATCTCGACATAATGATCCCGGAACTTCTTATTCTGCTCCGCATCAAGCACTTCCAGCAATGCAGACGCCGTATCCCCTTTGTAATCGCTGCTCATCTTATCGATCTCATCTAACAGCATGAGCGGATTTTTCACGCCTGCGCTGCGCAGTCCGTTCACGATACGTCCCGGCATTGCTCCGACGTAAGTTCTTCGGTGGCCGCGGATTTCTGCCTCATCCCGGACACCGCCGAGACTGATCCGCACATATTTTTTATCTAACGCTTTTGCAACGGACCGGGCAATACTCGTTTTACCGGTTCCCGGTGGTCCGACCAGACAGATGATTGGGCTCTCGCCCTTGCTGGTGAGATTGCGGACAGCCAGAAATTCTAACATACGCTCTTTTACTTTTTCCAGACCGTAATGATCCGCATTTAAAATCTGCTCGGCATTCTTCAGATCCTTGTTATCTCTGGATGTCTTATTCCACGGAAGCTCCAAAAGTGTTTCAATATACCCTCTCGCCACAGCGCTCTCAGAGGAGCTGGAACTGATATTTTTAAAACGGTCGATCTCTTTTTTGATCTTCTCTTTTACTTCTTTGTCTGCCTTGATTTTGCCCAGAGCATCCATAAAGTGATCTGCGTCTGATTCCGTATTATCTTCGCCAAGCTCCTCACGGATTACTTTCATCTGCTCTCTCAGCAGATATTCTTTCTGGTTTTTATCCACATGCGCCTTGACTTTCGCCTGAAAATCATTCTTGATGGCTATGATCTCGATCTCTTTTAATAAGAGTGCCATCAGAACCTCATAACGTTCGGTCATAGAAACCGCATCTAAGATTTTCTGTTTTTCCTCAAAATGTACCGGAAGGCTGTTGGCAAGCTGATTCATCAGTTTTTCCAGATCTGTGATCTCACTTAACTGGCGTTGCAGCTCTTTTCCCATTTTGGGATTGACGACCACATATTTACCAAATGTCTCCTGAATGCTCCGAAGCATTGCCTCCTTCGCTTCTTCTGGCAGTCCGTCATCCACTTCCTCGTCAAATCGAATGATCTCCGCAAGCAGATAGTCCGGATTTTCAAGAAAAGCGGACAATTCTGCCCGCTCTTTCCCTTCTACCAAAATGCGTACAATATTATTTTGTAACTTAATTACCTGCTTTACCTCAGCAATGATCCCGATCTTAAATAAGTCCTCGATATCAGGATTTTCCTGTTCCACATCTTTCTGTGCCACAAGAAAAATCTTCTGCTCATCCATCATCGCCTCTTCCACTGCCTTGATGGATTTTGCACGGCTTACGTCAAAATGGGCTACCATTCCCGGCAGGATCACCATTCCACGAAGGGCAACTGCAGACATTTTCATAATCATTGTATCCATTTTCTATAATTCCTTTATCTGTAACAGCTTTTCCTGCTGTTATCTTTTGTTTAAGAAGCCTGTTCTATCTTCTCAACAAGTGCTTTTTCTTCTTTCTCTTCAATTGCAAGATTCTTTTCTACATCTTCTTTGGTGATCTCACATCTTGTAATGCTCTCATCGGATGGAATATGATACATCAGATCTAATGTAACAGCCTCCATGATTGCACGAAGACCACGCGCTCCGGTCTTTCTCTCAAGCGCTTTGTCCACGATTGCTTCGAGTGCATCCTTGTCAAATTCCAGACTGACACCGTCTAATTCAAACAGCTTTTTGTACTGTTTTACAAGTGCATTCTTCGGCTCGCATAAGATACGGATCATCGCATCCTTATCTAACATATCCAGTGTTACGGTTACCGGCACACGACCGATAAATTCAGGGATGAGTCCGAATTTCACAAAATCCTGTGGAAGTACATGTTTTAATACTTCCCCTACATTGTACTCATCTTTGGCGTGTACTTCTGCATTAAATCCAATGGATTTCTGGTCGAGACGTGTCTCAATGATCTTCTCTAATCCATCAAAAGCACCACCACAGATAAATAAAATATTGGTAGTATCAATCGGGATCAGTTCCTGCTGCGGATGTTTTCTTCCACCCTGTGGCGGAACAGAAGCAACCGTTCCCTCTAAAATCTTAAGTAACGCCTGCTGTACACCCTCGCCGGAAACGTCTCTTGTGATGGAAACGTTCTCAGATTTTTTTGTAATCTTGTCAATCTCATCAATGTAAATGATACCGTGCTGTGCACGCTCAATATCATAATCAGCAGCCTGGATCAATTTCAAAAGGATATTCTCGACATCTTCACCCACATAACCTGCCTCGGTAAGTGTGGTTGCATCTGCGATTGCAAACGGAACATTCAACACTCTCGCCAAAGTCTGTGCCAAAAGTGTTTTACCGGAACCGGTTGGTCCGAGCATAAGAATATTACTCTTCTGCAATTCTACATCTGAATCTGATCCTGCCATAATTCTCTTGTAATGATTATAAACTGCAACGGACAAAACTTTCTTCGCCTTATCCTGGCCAATGACGTACTCATCTAAAAATGCCTTCATCTCCTCCGGCTTGATCAGATTGATCTGCTCCGCAGGCTCTTCCTGATTTCCGTCAAATTCATCATTCTCCAACTCTTCGTCTATAATCTCGGCGCAAACATCGACACACTCATCGCAGATATAGGCTCCGTTTGGTCCCGCAATCAATTTGCGAACCTGATCCTGAGTCTTACCGCAAAATGAGCAGCGCAGTCTCTCGTCATTTCTTCCTGCCATTTCTTATTCTCCAATGTCTATATTTATTAACGGCTTGTGATCACATTATCGATCAGTCCGTATTCCATTGCTTCCTGAGCGGACATGTAATGATCTCTCTCTGTGTCCGCTGCAATCACATCATATGGTTTTCCTGTGTTTGCAGCTAAAATTTCATTTAATTTTTTCTTTGTCTTTAAAATGTTCTCTGCTGCGATCTGAATCTCGGTTGCCTGACCTTTTGCTCCGCCGGATGGCTGATGGATCATAATCTCTGCATTCGGAAGTGCAAGTCTCTTGCCCTTTGCTCCGCCTGCAAGTAAAAATGCTCCCATGCTGGCTGCCATACCGATACAGATGGTAGATACATCGCATTTGATGTACTGCATCGTATCATAAATAGCAAGACCTGCTGTTACCATTCCACCTGGGGAATTGATATATAAATGAATATCTTTTCCAGGATCCTCGGACTCTAAGAAAAGTAACTGTGCAACCACAAGGCTTGCTGTTGTCTCATTCACTTCTTCTCCCAGGAAAATAATTCTATCTTTTAATAATCTGGAGTAAATATCGTAATTACGCTCTCCTCTGCTTGTCTGTTCAATGACGTAAGGTACTAAACTCATATCTCTTACCTGCCCTTTCCTTTTCATAAATATAGTCGGAATCACACTATGCCGTGACCCGCACTTCTTTCACTATTGCAATATATCTGTCATACACTGCACTGATAAATATTATCCCACAAATGCAGAGACGTTGGAATAGGAAAAAAACATGTTTTATGAAAAATTAATATCTTGTTCGAATTTTCAAAAAATATTGAACTTTTTTCTCATCAGATGCAATCTGTCATAAATCTCAAACAGACCGGCTCATAAGAGCCAGTCTGTCGTATTTGCTGTGCATTGTTCAGAAATTATTCTTCTGTAGCTTCCTCAGCTTCTTTTTCTTTCTTTGTCTTAGCTTTTGCTCTTTCTTTTACGTTCTCCATAATTAAGTCAACTGCTTTTGTCACAGATAAATCTCTCTTAATGGATTCTTTCTCAGCATCTCCTAAGTACTCTTTTAACTTGTCAGCTTCCATTCCGTACTGAGCTGCCATCTTCTCAACTTCTGCATTGATCTCATCTTCAGAAACTTCGATGTTCTCTTCTTTTGCGATCTGCTCTAATACAAGGCTGCTCTTGATACGAGTCTCAGCTTCTGGACGAACCTGCTCTTTTAATCCGTCGATCGTCATACCGGAGAACTGCATGTACTGCTCCATGGAAAGACCGCTCTGTGCGATTCTCTGTGCGAACTCATTGATCATGTTCTCGCACTGTGTCTCGATCATAGCTTCCGGGATCTCCATTGTGGATTTGTCGATGATCTTCTTGATTGCTTCATCTTCTTTTGTACGTTTTGCTTCGTTCTCTTTCTCAACTTCAAGATGTTTTCTTAAGTCTTCTTTGTACTCAGCTAATGTATCAAACTCAGATACTTCAGAAGCAAATTCATCATTTAATTCCGGAAGTTCTTTTGTTTTGATCTCGTTGATCTTAACTTTGAATACGGCTGGTTTTCCAGCTAAATCAGCTGCCTGATATTTCTCTGGGAAAGTAACGTTAACTTCTACTTCATCCCCTGCATTGTGTCCTACTAACTGATCTTCGAATGTATCGATGAAAGAGTGGGAACCGATCTCTAATGGATGATTCTCTCCTTTACCTCCTTCAAATGCAACACCGTCAACAAATCCTTCGAAATCGATGACTGCTGTATCACCGTTTGCTACTGGTCTGTCTGTTACAGTTACAGTTCTGGAGTTCTTCTGCTGCTCTTTCTCAAGTGCTGCTTCTACTTCTTCGTCTGTTACAGTTGTGTCAATCTTAGTTACCTGAACACCTTTGTATTTTCCAAGTGTTACTTCTGGTCTTACTGCTACTTCTGCTGTGAAGATGAAAGGTTTTCCAGATTCGATCTGAACAATGTCGATTGTTGGTCTGGAAACGATGTCCTCTTTGCTCTCTTCCATAGCTGCTGCATAATTATCCTGAATTAAGATGTTTGCTGCTTCTTCATAAAATACAGCTGCACCGTACATTTTCTCGATCATAGCTCTTGGAACTTTACCTTTACGGAAACCAGGGATGCTGATTTTGTTCTTCTCTTTCATGTAAGCAGCCTGTAAAGCTTTTTCTACTTCCTCTGCTGGTACTTCAACAGTAAGTTTTGCCATGTTTTTTTCTAATTTTTCAACCTGTACACTCATTATAATGATTTTCCTCCTTATATATATAAAATATCCATGTACATTTCACGCTTAATGCGCTAATCGAGCCACGTCCAAAGTCGCATAAACCCGCGGTTTTTCTGGCTCTGCCTAAAAATGGGCGTACTACGACTATCGCAGTCATTCTAGGATTATAGCACACACTTTTGCAAAATACCAGTGTTTTTTATGGTTTTACGAGGTTTTCTGCGATTTCTGCTCTTTTGCCATGCAATTTATCATATACGACATTACAAACCACTGTATAAAGAGAGGCAGTCACATTGATTCCAGACCGAAGCAGCAGTGCCATCGGCAGTCCGAATAATGAAGCTGCAATTGCAAGCGCTCCAAACGTGTTAAAAACCGTCTGCCATTTATATCCGGCAGAATAACCCACGCCGATCCCACCAATAATTCCGATCATACTTCTTCCTGACTCCGGCAGTATCAGATAAAGGACGAGAAACAGCGCACATCCGGCAATATTAAACACGCCCCTGTCCACCGCCCTCATTTTTCCATCCTCTGTAAATGGAAGGCAGACTGACATACATGCGATCCCTGCCCACATTGCTCTCGGAAGTCCAAGCAGCGAAACGATCAGCATTGCACTTGAGACGATCAGTGTCAGTTTCAGATACCATTGATTTCTCGCAGACCGGACATCAAATTCCCGGAATAAATCCTTAAATGTCCTGCGATAAGGTCTGTTTTTCTGATTTTTATAAAAAACCGCCATGCACACAAGCATTCCCGCCGTAAGTCCGATCACCCGCATCTCAAATGCTCTGCCACTCACATCATATCCATATAAGAGCAGATACCCGAGCACAAACGTAGAATGATTATGCATAATGACATTGTGGCACCCAAAAATCATAAGAAGCAGGATACAGACACAATTTATAAAAAATGCTCCCACCGGAGATGCCATATTTGCCAGTCGCGGGCCAGCCATCATAATCGTAAATATTCCCACAATGGACAACAATCCATGACTCGTCCGTATACCAAAATCAGCCTGTCTCAGCACAAGCAGTGCCAACAGGACCGTCACTCCTGCAACGCTGTTTTCCTGCCCCGTCAATTTTGTATACAATGTGACAACTGCCACACAAAAAGCCATAACAAGATATACTTTAAAATTATAGATAAGAATATGACGCCATTTTTCTTTTTTGTCTGTCGTATTTTTGATCAACTGTTTTGAACCGGCAGAACTAAGCTGTAACTCCTGATAAAATGTCATTTTGTAGTCTCCTTCTCTTCTCTTTTAAATCTGCAAAGCGAAGAGTACTATACTTCAAAACATAGAGTCTGGCAAGTATAAAACCTCATTTTAGAAAAATTTTGGAATGTTTACTTTTTTTTCATATAGAAATATTTTCCGAACAGACTTGATTTATGCTAAAATGTGATTATCCGGAAAGGTCTGTACAAATGAGGAGAAAACTATGGCAGTCACAAAATCCAACGAAAGAACAAAATATGAGCTGGCAGATGCCATGAAACGCTGTATGAAAACTGCACCTGTAGAAAAAATCACTGTGAAGGAAATTGTAGAGGCATGCGGTGTCACAAGACAGACTTTTTACCGTAATTTTCAGGATAAATATGACCTCATCAACTGGTATTTTGACAAAATTCTCTTAGAATCCTTTGAACATATGGGGGAAGGAAAATCTGTCTATGAAGGTCTTGTAAATAAATTTACCTATATTCAGGAAGAAAAGCTGTTTTTCAAGGCTGCATTTAAAAACGATGACCAGAATTGTCTGCGCGATCATGATTTCCAGTTGATCACCGCTTTCTATACGGATCAGATTGAAAGCCGTACCGGCAAAAAGATTTCTCCGCATCTGCAGTTTCAATTGGAAATGTACTGTCAGGGTTCTATCTTTATGACCGTTCAGTGGGTACTTGGCTACCGGAAATGCACACCGGAAGAACTGGCCAGATCACTGGCTGGCGCTATGCCGGCAGAACTGAGTGAAGTATTCCGTGAGGTTGGACTGATATAAACCTGAGTTTAACTTATGAACTGCCGCTTACAGGTGGTGTTACGGATTTCCTAAGGTTATGTTGTATTGCATGCCAACAAAG
>ULSM01017995.1_pt1 | contig 12016 bp, 9 predicted proteins | sample 1956381 | NCBI WGS metagenome assembly ULSM01 (sample SAMEA4835710, study PRJEB28245) | human gut metagenome | biome: gut microbiome; material: fecal sample | place: Denmark | collected 2008 | reverse complement strand
TAGTGTTTGTTTTTTATACGTGTTTTTTTGTACAACCGGGTGTAAATCTAAGGTCAAGTGTAAGAAGTTATGGAAGATCAATGCCGATTAGAACCCCGGAGCGCCGATTGGCAATTTAACGTATTGCAGATTACAGATACACATCTGTTTGCTGAGCCTAATGGTGATTTGCTAGGGGTAAGAACAGCTAATAGTTTTGCCGCTGTATTGAATGGGGTAGTAAAGCAGAAAATCGATTTTGATTTTGTGCTGATGACAGGCGACATCTCTCAGGATTATTCAGTTGAATCTTATCAGCGTTTTGCGAATATGGTGAAATGTCTGAACAAGCCGGTATTTTTTTTACCTGGAAATCATGATGATGGCCCCTTGATGTATCGTATTTTTAATGATTTGGGAATTAATACTAGCCGAAATATAATATGCGGTAATTGGCAGTTTATCTTGTTGAATTCTGAAGTTTATGGGGTTGCCCATGGCTGGGTACAGCGTGATCAGTTAGAGTATGCTGAAAGATGCATCAGAGAACAGCCTAATTTAAATACTGTAATATGCATACATCATTTACCGCTTTTAGTAGGCAGCAATTGGCTGGATACACAAACTTTGCATAATCAGGATGAATTCCATGTATTCGTCAAAAGCTTTCCCTCAATAAAAGCTGTAATTTCTGGACATGTACATCAGGAAATAGATGAAACTAAGCTAGGTGTAAGATATATTGCTACACCTTCTACTTCGATTCAATTTTTACCGCACTCCCATGATTTTGCTTTAGATCATAAGGGTCCGGGATGGCGTTATTTTATTTTCAAAGATAACGGAAATTTTGAAACTTTAGTTTGTCGTTTAGATAACAATGCATTTCATCCGCGTACAGATGTTGGTGGCTATTGATGTTAATTGCATATATTCATGGTTATCTGTCAGGCCCAAATGCAATTAAGGCGCAGATTTTAAAACGCGTATTATCTGAAAAATATCCAGAGCATAGTTTCATTTCTTTGGATTTCCCTGATACTCCTAAAGAGGCTTTGACGGCACTGTGCGAGTTTTGCCAAAACTACAGTCAAGAGCAGCTTGGGTTAGTAGGCAGTTCTATGGGCGGTTTTATGGCGACAGTTTTAAGTAATCTTTATAATTTGAAGGCCGCCTTAGTTAATCCTTGCGTTCATCCTCAAAATTTTTGTAAGGAGCTTTTAGGCCCGCAGTATAACAGCTGTACAGATACTCATTTTTTTTTGACGCAGGAAATGATTGATTATTTGAAACAGCTGGATACTGAATCTCACAATGCGCTTAATATTCAAAATCTTTATATACTTTTGCAAAAAGGCGATGAGGTTTTAGATTATAGACAGGCGTTATCTTATTATCAAAATGCTAAAATCGAAGTTTTCGCAGGCGGCTGCCATGCTTTTGAAAATTTTGAAGCTGTAGTCCCTCAAATTATTGATTTTTTGACCAAGAGATCCTAATTATTTAGACGTATAGCTAATAAATACGGATTTTGATTTTAATTAAAATGCCGCATGCCTTATACGATAAGAACAGTTTGATGTTATTTGAATTTTAGCTTTGGCTTCTTATGAGGCTAAATGACATTGAAAAAATAAATTTTAGGTGGTTTAGATGCGCATTCTTTTAATTGAAGATGATAAGCAGATTGCAAAAGCTGTAGAGAATGGCCTTAAAAGCAAAGCCTATGCAGTTGATTGTCTCAATGATGGTAATGAGGCTGAATATGCCCCTGATGATATTAGTTATGATTGTATTTTATTAGATTTAGGATTGCCGGGTATTGACGGAGTTACTTTGTTAAAAAAATGGCGCAGTCGTAATATCAATACTCCGGTGATTATTATTACAGCTCGAGACGGTTTGGATGATAGAGTTTCAGGCTTAGATATAGGTGCTGATGATTATGTAGTAAAACCTTTTGATCTGTCTGAATTACTAGCTAGAATTAGAGCAGTAACACGCCGGGCTTCCGGCTCGTCTCAGCCGCAGCTGAGCAATGGTATCTTAAGCTTAGATTCTCTAACTCATGAGGTGTTAGTTAAAAGCGATAGCGGGGAGCATAAAGAGCTTTTAACGGCGAGAGAGTATGCATTATTAGAAGCTTTATTAAATCGCCCCGGAGCAGTTTTATCTCGAGAAGCTCTTGAAGATAGAATCTATAGTTTTGGCGATGAGGTTGAATCTAATGCGATAGAATTTATCATACATACCCTACGTAAAAAAGTAGGCTCTACTAACATTAAGAATGTCAGAGGTGTAGGTTGGAAGGTCGCAAAGGGAGATTAGTTAGATCTCTTAAGCTGAGATTATGCCTTATACTGTGTATTATCGGTATTTTTTTTACTGCAGTAGTAAGTACGCGTTCTTATAATAAAACCTTAGACGGAGCGCGTTTATATATCGATGAAGAGATTTCACAGATAGCAGATATTATTGTGGCTTATAATATGCCATTGCCCAAACGCTGGTCAGAGCCTAATTTTTTTGAGAATAATTTTTTTAGAAATCATTCTCGACATCGAAATAATGACAGCTATGACAGCTTATTTCTTCAGCCATCATTATCAGATCTTTTCGAAAGACATAGGGATATTATTATTGCGCCATTATATACGCAGCCTGGAGAAACTATTTTTATCCCCATGAATATTGAGGATGGCTTGTATTCTATTTTAATCAATGACAACCGCGTTAGATGTTATATCGCAACAAATAAGCAGGGGATACGTTTTGTAGTTGCAAGATCTTTATCGATTATAAATGATGCTGTGGAACAGGCTTTTAGAGATTCATTAATAGAATTTTTAGTACTGATAGGCATATACATTCCCACAGTATTAGTAATTATGAACTTAATGTTTCTTCCTGTAAGGCGCCTTGCTTTTGATATTGACAAACGAAAGGAAAATGATTTACGCCCTTTAAATGCTGAAAAAATTCCTTCTGAATTAGATGTATTTATCGATGCCTTAAATAGATTGTTTAATAAAACCTCTGAAAGTCTGCAGAATGAAAGACGCTTTATTGCAGATGCAGCTCATGAGATGCGTACCCCTTTGACCGCATTAAGCCTGCAGGCTGAGGCTTTTAAAGAAGAAGGTCTTGATGATGAGCAAAAAGAGCAGCTTTTAGAATTACGGCAGGCAATCAGAAGACAGCGCGACTTAACCACTAAGCTTTTAAATTATGCCCGCAGTCAATGCTCGCAGCCCCATGATTTTCAAGATATTGTAGTTAAGAATTTATTTATTGAGATCTTAGAAGAATTAGGGGCCTTAGCTGATGATAAGAATATTGATTTTGGTATTGAGGGCGAGGTTGATAGCGTAATTCACAGCGATAAAAATATACTTGAGTCTATTTTGATAAATTTATGCAGTAATGCACTCAAATATACTCAAGAGAACGGACAGGTTGATTTAAGCTGTGAGGAGAATAGCGAGGAAATCATTATCTCAGTAAAAGATAATGGCTGCGGTATTCCTGAGGATAAGCTTAAATTAGTCTTTGAACCGTTTTACAGAGTCGGCGGTGATACGGCCAGAGTTTCTGGTACGGGTTTAGGCTTAGCCATTGTCAAATCTTCAGCCGAAGAATTAGGGGCTAAAGTAGAGCTTAGCAATGTAAAAGAAGGCGGACTTTTGGCAAGAGTAATATTGCCTAAGTTAAAATAATCAATAAAAAATTAGTATAAAAATTTCTATATGCAAGAGAACAAAAAAAACGCTTATACCGGAGCTTCCATTGAGGTTTTAAAAGGCCTAGAGCCAGTGAGACGCCGTCCCGGCATGTATACGGATACAGTCAATCCTAATCATTTGGGCATGGAGGTTATAGATAATAGCGTCGATGAGGCTGTAGCAGGATTTTGTAATAAAATTTTAGTAACTCTGCATCAAGATGGCAGCCTGGAAGTTATAGATAATGGCCGAGGCATGCCTGTTGATCTTCACCCTGTAGAAAAAATCCCGGCTATTGAGCTTATATTGTCGCGTTTGCATGCCGGCGGAAAGTTTTCTTCTGATAATTATCAATTCTCAGGCGGTCTTCATGGCGTAGGCGTTAGTGTTGTAAATGCATTGTCAGCTAAGCTTAGAGCTCGGGTGAAGCGTGACGGTAAAATCTATGAAATTGAATATGCTAAGGGCGAAAAGGTTATACCTTTGCATGAAGTCGGCACTTGCGCTAAAAAAGATACTGGTACGGGAATTCGCTTTTATCCAGACGCGGAGTTTTTTGACAGCCCTATTTTTGATGTTAAAAGATTATGTCATCAGCTTAAGGCTAAAGCAGTCTTATGTGAAAATTTAACTATTATTTTTGCTGATGAAATCAATAATACGTCAGCAGAATGGCGTTATAGCGGCGATCTAAGTGAATATTTAAAATCTCAGCTAGGCGATACAGCTGAGCCTATTGATATTTATCATGAATGCGTTAAAGGCGATGATTGGATTGCAGAGTGGGCGGTATGCTGGGAAAATGATGATAAAAACCTGCAGAAAGTAGGCGAGTCATATGTAAATTTGATTCCAACTATAGAAGGCGGCACTCATGTAAATGGTTTTCGTTCCGGCTTGACTTTGGCTATGCGGGAGTTCTGTGATTTGCAAAATTTATTACCGCGTGCTTTAAAAATTACTCCTGAGGACGTATGGTCAGGCTGTATATATGTACTTTCTTTAAAGATGCATGAGCCTCAATTTGCAGGTCAGACTAAAGAAAAATTATCTAATCGACAAATTGCAGGACAAATTGAGCAGGCAGTACGCGATCATTTTTCTTTATGGTTAAACAGCAATGTTGATAAGGGAAAGATAATTGCCAATCTAATTATCAATAAGGCTAAAGAACGTGATAGTCAGGCTAAGGTAGTTGAACGTAAAAAGACGGTTAGAGGACCCCAATTGCCAGGAAAGCTAGTAGACTGTACTTCAACCGATCCGAATTTTGGCGAACTATTTATTGTTGAAGGCGATTCTGCCGGAGGGTCAGCACGTCAGGCTAGGGATGCAAGCTTCCAGGCAATTTTGCCTTTGCGCGGCAAGATTTTAAATACATGGGAAATTGGCGGCCGTACGGCTTTGAATTCCGAGGAGATCAGAGCAATTACAGTTGCCATGGGCATAGAGCCTGATAGTGATGATTTATCTAACTTGCGCTACAGCAAGATTTGTATTTTGGCTGATGCTGATGCTGATGGCTTACATATTGGAACATTATTATGTGCTTTATTCGTAAAGCATTTTACTCAACTAGTTAGAGAGGGGCATGTTTATGTTGCCTGTCCGCCTTTATATCGCATTGATTGCGGAAAATTTAAAGAATATGCTTTAGATGACGCAGAACTCGCTCAAAAGCAAAATAAATTCACCCGCAAGGGGTTTAAGCGTGAAAATATTAAGATTCAGCGCTTTAAGGGTTTAGGAGAGATGAATCCTGAACAATTGCGAGAGACCACTTTAGCTCCTAAATCCAGGCGTTTGATGCAGCTGACTTTAGATTCTGATATTGAAGAAGAAACCTTTGCTCTTTTGGATATGCTGCTATCTAAAAAGCGAGCTGCTGATCGGCGTCAATGGTTAGAAAATAATGGTGATAAGGCAGAGTTTTTAGACTAATTCTATACAAGAATTTGACATTAAAAAAAAATTAAACGCGATCAATATTTTGATATTGAGGAATTATTAAAAAAAACGTTACATCTTTTCTTTATTTAAGTTGATGTTTATAAATTGTAAATTTAGCGTAAATGCGATTTTCATCGAATTTCCTTTTTTGACGCTGGTTTTATACTGTTATAAAATAACGTACATGCATCTGAATTTATACAAATCTCAATATAAAGATGTGAGAATTTATAACAATCGAGGATATTTATAATGGCAGTTAACAAACAGGCGTCAGGCAGACATTGTCGTAGCGCAAAATGTGCCGTAAAGGAAAATGTTTCTATGCAGAAAAAAAACTCTTATGCACAGGCTGTAGAAGAGTTCAAGACTGATATTGTCAGACACTTGCGTCGCACCATTGGTACTTCTCCTGAAAAAGCATCTAATTTGGCTTGGTGGCAAGCATTGGTAGCAACTGCTAATGAGAAAATTTTTGAACGCTTGACTGATACTCAGCATACTCATGCGCAACAGGATACTCGTGCAGTACATTATTTGTCCGCAGAGTTTTTGATGGGACGTTTGACAATCAATAACCTATGCAATTTAGAGAAATACGATATTGCAAGCGAAGCTTTAAAAGAGTTAGGTTTAGATATAAACGAAATTTGTCAAGAAGAGCCGGATATGGCTTTAGGTAATGGCGGTTTAGGCCGTTTAGCTGCCTGCTATATGGATTCCTTGGCAACTTTAAACTATCCATGCGTCGGTTACGGCTTACATTATGAAAATGGCTTGTTCCGTCAAGAAATTCGTGGCGGCAAGCAGGTAGAGCGTCCGGATAGCTGGCGTGAATATGGCTGCCCTTGGGAGGTCTGCCGTCCGGAATCTTTACAAAATATTCCTTTAGGCGGTTATGTTGAACATCAGCAATGTCCGGATGGATCAACTCAGGCAGTATGGCATCCTAATCGCACTATCAAAGGAGTGCCTTGGGATATTCCGGTAGTTGGCTTCCGTGATTCTTCTGTAGCTATTTTGCGTTTGTGGGAATCTCGTCCTACAGAGTCTTTTAACTGGGATGTTTTTAACGCAGGTGGTTATATTGATGCTCAGGAAGAGAAATCTGAAGCTGAGACTATCTCTAAGGTTTTGTATCCTAATGATTCTACTGATGCAGGTAAGAAATTACGCTTAACTCAGCAGTATTTCTTCTCTGCATGCTCTTTACGCGATATTTTACGTCGCTATAACCGTACTCATCATCATGATTACACAGATTTTGCCAATAAGATAGTAATTCAGCTTAACGATACTCATCCGGCTATTGCTGTTGCTGAGCTTATGCGCCTGCTTATTGATGAAGAAGGCTTAAGCTTTGATGACGCTTGGAATATTGTTACTAAGACCTTTAACTATACCAACCATACATTATTGCCTGAAGCCTTGGAAAAATGGCCGGTATGGATTTTTGAGGAATTATTACCGCGTCATTTAGAGATTATCTATGATATCAATTACCGTTTCTTAAATGGCCCTGTTCAGGATCGCTGGCCAGACAATAATGATATAAAAGCCAAGCTTTCTATCATTGAAGAAGGCCCAGTACGTAAAGTTCGTATGGCCAATTTATGCGTAATTGCTTCTCGCCGCGTTAATGGTGTAGCTGCAATTCATTCAGAGTTAGTTAAGACTGATCTGTTCCCAGAGTATGCAGCTTTAAATCCTGAGAAGTTCTGCAATGTTACTAATGGCGTAACTCCAAGACGCTGGTTATTGGCCTGCAATCCTGGTTTGGCTAAATTATATACTGAGGTTGCCGGAGAGGATTGGCCTTTAAATTTAGATAAGTGTGAAAAGCTTAAGCCATATGCCGATGATCCTAAGATGCAGCAGCGCTTCATGCAGATTAAGCACGATAATAAAGTTGCTTTAGCTGCTGAAATTAAGCGTCTTGTCGGCGTAGACGTAAATCCTGATGCAATGTTTGACGTACAGGTAAAGCGTTTGCATGAATATAAGCGTCAGCATTTGAATTTGCTTTATATCATGTCTCTCTATAAGAGATTATTAGAGAATCCTGGTATGAAGATTGTCCCGCAAGTATTTATTTTTGGTGCAAAGGCTGCTCCTGCTTATACTTTGGCAAAAGATATTATTTATGCCATTAACGCTGTAGGCAATCGCATCAATAATGATGTACGTATAGGCGGACAGCTGAAAGTAGTCTTTATGCCTAACTATCGTGTAAGCTTAGCTGAAAAGATTATTCCGGCAGCAGATATTTCCGAACAGATTTCTACTGCAGGTTATGAAGCCTCTGGTACTTCTAATATGAAGTTCTCCATCAACGGTGCTTTAACTTTAGGCACAATGGATGGAGCTAATATTGAGATTGTTGAGAAGTCTGGCATTGAAAATAACTTTATTTTCGGCTTAAGCGTTGATGAAGTTAAGGCTTTAAAGAGCCGTGGTTATAATCCTTGGGATTACTACAACTCTAATCCTGAGTTAAAGAGCATTTTAGATTGGTTTGATACTGATTACTTTACTCCAGGTGAGCCAGGTGCTTTGTCATCTATAAAACGCTCTCTGCTAGATCAGGGCGATCAGTTCTTGGTATTAGCTGATTTTGTTTCATATCAGGATGCTCATATCAGAGCAGAGAAGATGTATGCAGACAAGGCTCGTTGGGCCAAAGCAGCAATCATTAACTCAGCTTCAATGGGTAAGTTTAGCTCTGATCGCTCTATCAAGGACTATGTTGAGAATATTTGGAATCTTAAAGATTGCAAGATCCCTGTAAGTGAAGAATAATTCTTGACATAAACTATAAAAAAAGGGGCGAGAGCCCCTTTTTTTATTAACTCGCTTTTAAGGCCTGATAGTCCCATAAGGCCAATGAGAGATGCCGCCCATATTTAAGATATAGTTATAACCTAAACGTCTTAATTTTAAAGCAGCCTCTGACGCGCGTTTTCCTGATAGGCAATATACGATAATAGGCTCATTCAAATTTGGAAGCAGTTTAGCTATAGTTTCTTTTTTTATAGTATCTACAGGTATATTGATGGCATTGATGATATATCCTTGTTTATATTCATCTGCTTCCCGTACATCTATAAGCTTTACCTTACCTGTTTCTAAAAGAATATTAGCTGTAGGGTAGTCGATATTGCTAATACCAGGATTGATAGTGATGTTCTTATGATTTGTATTAAGATCCGGCTCAGTCGGCCATAGTGAAGGTATCATGTATAACTCCAAATAATTTGGAATTATTTTAAATTATCCTGCTATTTTAGCAGGATAATTGCGAAATTTTTTTAGGCTTTGATTTTATTTACGATAGAAGTTGTAGAAAAGCCAGAAACGATAGGAAGGGTTAATACTTGACCGCCATTTGCTAAAACCTCTGCGTGACCGGCAATTTCTTCTATTCTATAATCACCGCCTTTAACTAAAATATCGGGCAGAACTTTAGCTATTAGCTGCTGCGGGGTTTCTTCGTCAAAGCATACTACATAATCAACGCAGCCTAGAGCTGCCAGGACAGCCATTCGGCCGTCTTCATTTACTATCGGTCTGTCAGGTCCCTTAAGCGCTTTCACAGATCTGTCAGAATTAACAGCAACAATAAGGATATCTCCTAATTTGCGAGCTTGCTGCAAATAAGTTACATGGCCCTTATGCAGGATATCAAAACAGCCGTTAGTCATAACTATTTTTCTGCCTTGTGCTTTAAGAGCTGGGACTATTTCAAGTAAGCGCTCATAGCTCACAATACCTTTTTCAAGATTATAAGAATGCGTGCTATCTTGTAAAACTTTACGCAGCTCTTCGGTAGTAACTGTTGAGGTACCTAGTTTGCCTACTACAATGCCGGCAGCGCGATTGGCAATTTCACAGGCTTCAACTAGATTAGTTCCGGCTGCCAGACTTGCAGCCAGAACACCGATAACAGTATCGCCGGCTCCTGTGACGTCATAGACCTCCTGAGCTCTTGTCGGAAGATGTACCGTATTCATATGCGGGCGCACAAGAGACATGCCATCTTCTGATCTGGTTACGAGCAAGCATTCAAGATCAAAATCAGCAATTAACTTTAAAGCTTTTTGCTCTAAATCATGATTGTCTTTTACTTTGCCTACTACAGCCTCAAATTCTGACATATTGGGCGTAAGCATGGTAGCGCCTCGGTAGCGATTAAAATCTGTTCCCTTAGGATCGATTAAAATCTTCATATTGCGGGCGCGAGCTCTCTTAATCAATTCTTGTATAGCGCTTAATGATCCTTTGCCGTAATCTGAACAGACTAAAATTTTAGTGTCAGGGTCGATATTATCAAAGGCATTAAAAAATTTATCCTTAGGAATATCATTTAAAGGATCTTCAAAATCAAGACGTAGTAATTGTTGGTTGCGGCAGAGAATACGTAATTTGGTGATGGTAGGATGATTTTTAGAAAACACAAAATTAGGCTTAATTTTTTTTGAGCGTACTAAGTTTTCTAATTTTTCTGCGGCTTCATCTTCTCCTACAATGCCGATAAGTTCGCAAGGAGCCCCTAAAGAGGAAATATTTAATGCTACATTAGCCGCTCCGCCTGCACGATCTTCTCTATTGGTAACTCTAACTACAGGAACAGGAGCTTCAGGAGAGATTCGATTTGATTGTCCTTTCCAATAGCGGTCAAGCATGACATCGCCAATTACGGCTACTTTAGCATTGCTAAATTGAGGTATATTTAAAGTGCTCATATATTTCCTAACAGCTTGTAAGATTTATTCTAATTTTAACCTAATTATTATGATTAAATAATGCCGGCTGCCATAAGATCATGCAAATTGAATGCTCCTAAAGGATGACGAGCCTCATCAATAACAATAATGCCATTGATCTTTTTCTGCTGCATCAATACTAAAGCATCTGCAGCAAGATTTTGTTTGTAAGCTAAGCCCTTAACGTTTTTAGACATGACTTCGGATATTGGTACATTTATAGCAATATTCTTTTCTAAAAGCCGGCGTAAATCTCCATCTGTAAAAATACCTTGCAGAATATTTGCTTCATCTACTACGGCAACCATGCCAAGGCCTTTTTGCGACATTTCAAGCAAGGCTTCTTTTACGGTACAGTCATCTTTTACCTTGGGCAAGTCGGAATTGCTGTGCATCAGATCTTCGCAGCGAACTAGCAGTTTTCTGCCTAAAGCCCCTCCTGGATGAGAGAGCGCAAAGTCTCTTTCGGTAAATCCGCGAGCCTCAATTAGCGCTACAGCAATAGCATCCCCTATGGCAAGTTCCGCTGTGGAGCTTGAGGTAGGCGCTAAATTTAGAGGGCAGGCTTCTTTTTTGACGTGAGCATTAAGAGTAACGCAGGCTGCCTGAGCTAATGAAGATTGCAGATTGCCTGTGATTGCAATTAGAGGAATTTGACGACGAATTAAAATCGGAATTAAAATTTTTAGCTCAGAGCCTTCTCCTGAATTAGAAATAGCAATTACGCAGTCATCTTTTCCTATCATGCCTAAATCACCATGAGCAGCCTCTCCAGCTTGAACAAAGAATGATTGCGTTCCGGTGCTTGCTAAGGTGGAGGCTATTTTAGTAGCAATATGACCTGATTTTCCTACTCCGGTTAAGATTATTTTGCCCTTGGTGTTTACAATAATTTCGCAAGCTTTTGCGAAATTTTCATCAATTGTGGGTATTAGATCTAATAAGCATTGTGCTTCTTCTTTCAGCACGCGAATTCCTGCTGCAATACATGATTTAGCAAACATGTATATCTCCATCAATATAAAAAACAGTATTACTGATTCTAACACAGTATCTGCTGTGCAATTGCCGTGCAGCTTGCTAATCTAATTTGGAAAAGCATAAAACCACTTATTTGAAGTATTAGATAGTAAAAAATGTGGTTTTATGATTCATAATATGAAATTTTCTGAAGAAGTTTGGATAGTATTTTAGGTGTTGTAGAATACAGTAATGAAAAAATATGTTCTTTTGTATATGCTCTGGAAGAATGGGCCTACATTAGCTGCGAATATAAAAGCTTAAAAATTATTCTTTAAATAAAATTTTTGCGCTAATTACGCTAAAGCCGGTTATTAGTATCTTTGTTAAAGAGCATGCGGCATCAATTAGTCCCTATAGAATAAATCTCCATCAAGGATCTTGCTTATTATGTCGATAAATCAACATTCGTTATGCTTTAAATTATCGCCTTCATCTTATGTGCTTTTTTGTGCACTGATGGCTTTATTTTTTGGCTTTAGCATAGGGATAATTTATGCCTGCAAAGCTGATTTGGTGAACCGTTTTTTGCTTGATTCTCAAGAGATTGATAGTATTTTCCTAACCTTTTTGCTTGGAGCT
>ULSM01036115.1_pt1 | contig 12028 bp, 10 predicted proteins | sample 1956381 | NCBI WGS metagenome assembly ULSM01 (sample SAMEA4835710, study PRJEB28245) | human gut metagenome | biome: gut microbiome; material: fecal sample | place: Denmark | collected 2008 | reverse complement strand
TATACACTATTTCTGACGATTTGAGAAATTTCCTATAAAGTCAAAAAGGGACCGGATAAATCCGATCCCTAATTTTTGCTTATTCACTTTAATCCATCAGAGATACAGATTAGTCGTAAAGGTTTGGAGCGATATCTTCGTCTTCCATATTGTCTGCATTGTACCAGTAACCATCCATAGGGATATCTTCTACTGTTTTACCATTGCAGATATCTACTAATGTGTAGATAGTTTTGTAACCCATCATTAATGGAGACTGTGTTACAGAACCGATTAATTTGCCATTGTTGATAGCAGCTTTCTGTGGTGTACCAGCATCGAATCCAGCACCGATGATTCCTTCTGCAGGATCTGTTGCTAATTTGTTTAATGTTTCGTTAGCTGTGATAACACCTTCAGCTGTTGTCTGGTTAGAACCAAAGATAGCAATTGTATCAGCTTTTGACATGATCTTGTTTGCTTCTGTAGCTGCTAAGTCTACAGTTGTCTGAGCTGGAACACCTACTTCAATGATAACTTCTGCTGTTTTCTCATCACCCTTGTCAGAGCAGTTGTTTACATAGAACTCATTACCAACTACTGCAACTTTTTTGCCATCTGCTGTACAAAGTTTGATCATTTCATCAATGAAACCAAGTCCACGTTCCTGAATGTTAAGAGCTGTAGCATCCTGGTTAACTTCACCAATTCTAACTGGTTTGTCTGCTGTAGCTGCTGCAACAACATCTTTGATCACCGGATACATATTTGTAGCTGCGCATGCACCTGCTGCTTTGTTATCTGTTGCAACAGTTGCTGCTACAGATCCTTCTGGAGCATCAGATACACCTGTATCAAAACAAACTACCGGAATACCAGCATTTAAAGCTGCTGTAAGGGAGTCAAGTACGGAGTTTGTATCACATGCTGCCAAACCAATTCCGTCTGGAGCTTTCTGGATAGCATCGTTTAACATCTGTACCTGATCAGCGATATCAGATTCGTTTGCTGGTCCGTTAGCATTTGCTGTAACACCTAATTCTCCACAAGCTGTTTCGATACCTTTAACAGCTGCCTGCCAGTATGTAGACTGGAAACTCTTTACGATCACTTCGAAGTGATAATCGCCACCTGCTGTCTCAGCCGGTGCTGCTGCTTCCTCAGTAGAAGCTGCCGGTGCTTTTGTGTCCGGTGTAGTAGCTGGAGTTTCCTCATTAGTTCCTCCACATCCTACCATTGAGAGTGTCATTGCTGTACCAAGTACAATTGCCAAAATTCTCTTTTTCATTTTTTAATTCCTCCTTTAGGGTTTAAATGATCTATATGAAGTCCGCCGACATCATATCATAAATAATTTATTTTTTCTTTTTTACAACATCGATCAATACAGCGCCGATCAAAACAAGACCTGTAAAAATCTGCTGCCAGTTTGCCTGTAATCCAATGAATGGTAAACCAACTTTCATAAGTGTAATGACTAAAACACCAAGGAATGCTCCTGTGATCGTACCAACACCACCGCTGGCAGATACGCCTCCGACAATCGCTCCACCGATAGCATCCAGCTCGAATCCTGCTCCTGAACCCGGATAAATTGTTACGTATGTTGCTGAATATGCAATTGCTGCAAGTCCGGCAAAGAAACCGGAGATCACATATGCAAACACATGATAAAATTTAACATTTACACCAGCTAACTTTGTTGCTTCTTTATTACTTCCGATAGCAATTGTATAACGTCCGATCTTCGTATGTTTTAATATAAAATTCATAAGAAGAACAAGCACTACAACAACTACAATACCAATTGGAATTACCTTTCCATTTACCGTAAACCTGAAAATCTTTCTGAACCATCCTTCCGGCTCTAAGGAAGACGGCCAGGAAACACCAAATCCGCCACTGAGTAAAGAACCAAGACCTCTTGTTATCATGCAGGTACAAAGAGTTGCAAGGAAAGGTGGCAGATCCATAATGGCTACCAGCAAACCATTTAAAGCACCGATCAGAATACTGAGTACCAGACATGCGATCAATGCTACCACTACAGGCACATCTTTGTGTACGATCAGATATCCACCAAACAGGGAATAACAGATCAGACCTGTACCAATCGAAAGATCTACACCGCCGGTGATCAATGTGAATGTTACTCCGATCGCCATAAGCGCAATGTAGTAAGACATATCTAATACGCTTACAAATGTTGAATAAGTTCTAAACGTAGGACTAAGAATACTGAAGAGTGCAACCATCACAATGATGATGCCGACTACCATGGCTTCACGTCCATTTATTTTACCAAAGTTTGTTTTCTTTGACATCTTCCTTCTCCTCCTAATCGATCTCGCGAGTTGCAAGATTCATAATCTTTTCCTGAGTTGCTTCCGCAATACCAATCTCACCTGTTTTCTTGCCTTCGCACATAACCACGATACGATCGCTCATACGCAGGATTTCTGTCATCTCAGACGAGATCATAATAATGGATTTACCTTCTGCCGCCAATTTGTTCATTAATTTATAAATCTCATTCTTGGCACCTACGTCAATACCTCTTGTAGGCTCATCGAAAATAAGGATATCACTATCACGGGTCAGCCATTTTGCAATAACTACTTTCTGCTGGTTACCACCAGATAAGTTCACAACTAATTGATCCACACTAGGAGTTTTTGTTGCCAATGCATCTACATATTCCTGTGCCACTGCCGCTTCTTTCTTCCTGTTAATGAAAATACCTTTCATAAACTGATGTACAGTAGCCATTGTCGTGTTTTCAGCGACAGTCTTCTGAACAGCTACTCCATACCGCTTTCTATCTTCTGAAAGATATCCGATACCACACTTAACAGCATCTTGTGGACAGTTGATCGTCACTTTCTCACCGTTAACATATATATCTCCGCTCTCTTTCGGATCTGCTCCGAATAAAGCTCTGGCTGTCTCTGTACGTCCCGCTCCCATCAGACCGGAGAAACCAAGGATCTCACCCTTGTGAAGTTCAAAGCTTACATCCTGTACCATCTTGCCTGCATTCAGATGTTCTACTTTTAACACAACCGGTGCATCCTCCGGCACGGCACTTTCCGTCTTAGGATCTTCGTAAATAACACGACCAACCATCATGTTGATGATGTCTTCTTTTGTACATTCATTTGTGATCAGTGTTCCAACATATGTACCATCTCGCATGACTGTAACACGGTCTGTGATCACTTTGATCTCATCCATGCGATGTGATATATATACCATCGCAATGTCTTTTTTCTTCAGATCCCTGATGATTTTGAACATTTCTTCAATCTCTGCCTCTGTAAGTGCTGCGGAAGGCTCATCAAAGATAATTACCTTTGCATCAAAGGAAACCGCTTTTGCGATCTCACACATCTGCTGTTTTCCGACTGTCAAATTGGACATTTTTTCTTTTGGATCAATGTCTACATTCAACCTATCGAACAATTTCTTTGCTTCTTCATTCATCTTCTTATCATCGATTGTAATTCCTTTTTTGAATTCACGACCGATAAATAAGTTCTGTGCCACTGTTAAATGACCAAGCATGTTCAGCTCCTGATGCACGATCACAATACCTGCATCCTGCGCTTCTCTTGTATTTTTGAATTCAACTTCTTTTCCTTCATATGTAATAGTACCGGAATCTTTTTTATAGATACCTGTCAATACTTTCATCAATGTGGATTTACCAGCACCATTTTCACCCATCAGAGCGAGAACTTCTCCTTTTCTCACTTCCAGATCGACATGATCCAATGCATGGACACCAGGGAAAGATTTATCAATACCTTTCATTGTTAAAATAATATCACCCATTATTCTTACCTATCCTTTCTTCGTACTATCACTAATTCTTTCTACGTCTTGCAGATACGTCTGCATAAACAGCTGCAATAACAATAATTCCTGTAATAATGAACTGATAGTCTTTTGAGAATCCAAGAGCAAGAATACCCTGCTGTAACAGAGAGATGATAAGTACACCAATTACAGTACCGCCAATAGATGCCAAACCACCCGCCATGGATGTACCACCCATTACACATCCGGCAATCGCTTCATTGTTATACTGATCACCATAACCAGGCTGTACAGTTGTGTAAGCGCCAACATAGAAGATAGCTGCTATACCAACCAGAATTCCACAGATAACATATGCCAGCATTTCCCATTTCTTTACATCTACGCCAGAAAGTCTGACTGCTTCTTTATTACTTCCAAGGCAGAGGATATAACGACCAGCCTTTGTCTTGTTTAATACAACTCCACAAACAATTGCTGCAGCGAGGAAAATAATAAGTCCTGTCGGAACATTTCCTGCTTTTACAAAATTTCTATACCAGCCATTAGCATCTGAAGACTGTGGCCAGCTCACAGACTGTGTTTTTGTAAATACAGCTGCAATACCTTTTGCAATGTTCATGCTTGCCATTGAAACAATAAATGGTGGTATTTTCCAGTATGCTACAAGATATCCGTTAAAAATACCAAATAGAAAACCGATCACCACGCTTAAGATCAAAGCAGCAGCCATTGGTATTCCATGTGTCAGAAAACTGTAACCAGACACCAATGCACAACAGAACATTACTGGTCCGATAGAGAAATCAATACCGCCTGTTGCAATAACGAATGTTACTCCCAGGGAAAGGAATCCCAGAAAATAAACATAGTTCATTGTGTCCATGATACGGGACATTCCAAAGAACTTTCCTCCGGTCAGTAATCCAAATGATAAGTACATTACCAGCATTACAAGAACCAGAATAATTCTGTTAAAGCCCACTTTTTTTACAAACGCGTTTTGTTTAATTTTTTCCACTTACTTTTACCTCCATAGTTGACCGCATAACAAAAATCACATGCCCCAACTCACTTTTATTGTTAATAGTATATAATCAATTTGGCTTTCAGTCAAGGAATTGCCGACATTTTTCACAAATACAGGCTAAGTAATGAATATATTTTCATTTTTTTGCACAATACGTTATATTTTATTTTTTTAGCAAATATTCTTGTTTTCATGTCACGCATATTGTACAATAACCGGGTACGAAATAATCTATAAAATTATTACGGAGGTTATTATGAAACGATTACGAAAATCTGTCATTCTGCTTTTCCTCATTGCAATGTGTCTTTTCATCTGCAGCTGTGGACGATCCAAAAAAGCCGAATGTCCTTTCACAGAAATCACATGGGAAAATACTCTTGACGAGGTATTAGCCCTGGAGGGAGAGCCTTTGGACTCTTATCCTTCCACTTATTCCGGAACCACTTATACTTTTAGTAAAGATTTCCATGACATGTCAGGAACTATTAAATATATGTTTGATGACAATGACAGGCTAATGAGTATGGCGTGGTTATATATTCCAGAGTCAAAAGATGATCTGGAAAATGTTTATCAAACCCTTTGTGACGAAACTACCCAGGCGTATGGCGAGAGCGGTTTCGATTCCGATATGGGAACCGCCAAAGGTAATGTATGGTATCTGGAAAGTGGAAATATCATTGTCGGTGTTATGTCAACAGGAGTCAACGAAGCTGTCCAGTACCAGTTTCTCCATCCGGATGTGTCAAACGAAAAGCCACAGTAAATCAATCTGCACTATTATAATCCATGCAAGTCCTTCATTAGGCAAAATAAAAAAGTCGGGAATCGGTTTTCAGATTCCCGACTTTTTTGTCTGATTTTTATTTCTTCGTCTAATGACTATTTGTACATTGGTCCATATACTGCACATGCTCTGTAATCAGCGCCTTCTTTATCCATTCCAAATGCATCCCATGCTTTTGGTCTGAAGATATCCTTGTCTGCTACGTTGTGCATAGCTACTGGAATTCTTAAGATGGAGCAGAGTGTGATCAGATCCGCACCAATATGTCCATAAGAAATCGCACCATGGTTAGCACCCCAGTTATTCATTACTTCATAAGCTGTCTTGAATGCAGAACCTTCTTTGCCATCACATCTTGGAGCAAACCATGTAGATGGCCATGTGTAGTCTGTTCTCTTCCACAGAGTATCAGAAACATCTGCAGGGAGTCCTACTGTCCATCCTTCTGCGATCTGCATAACAGGTCCTAATCCTTTTACAAGGTTCAGACGAACCATTGTTGCAGGCATTGTAGCTGTTGTCTCGAATCTTGAAGAGAATCCGCCGCCACGGAAGTATCCGTTGTCAGCTGCACACCATGTTGTAGCTGCCATGATCGCATCCTGATCTTCTTTTGTCACTTCATACCAAGGCTTCATTGTCTGATTGCCTTCGGCATCTCTAGCTTCAGCATTTGCATCTAAACAGCATGCTCCGGAGTTGATCAGATGGATCACACCATCAGCCTCTTTTGCTACGCCTTCGATGTCATATCCTGTTACTCTCTTGATAGCATCTCCGCTCCAGTATGTACGGACATCTGCAAACATCTGTGCTCTGTTTGTCAATAATTTCATGAACAGCATACCTAATCCGTTAAGTACATCGTTCTCTGTTGCAAGGATGTATGGCTCTCTTGCTCCATTCCAGTCGAAGGAAGTATTTAATACTGCCTCAGCGAAATCTCCGTTCGGATAGAAATCTGTCCACTGTCTCTGTCCCTGGAAGCCGGCAGCAAGTGCGTTGTGTCCAACTGCTTCTTCTTCACAGCCTTCCGGAAGATTCTTGTTACCATTCATAAGGTCTTTGATGATAACTGCCATCTTAACAGCAAACTCGAACTGTTCTTCTTTTTCTTCATCGCTCTTTCTTACGAAATCAGGGTTCTTGTCATAACCCATCTTGCATTTTTCTTTTGCCCATGTAAGAGCTTTCTGGAATTCAGCTTCATCATAAATTCCTTCTGTCATACGACGGATAATCTCTACTTCGTCTACAGACTCTACTCTCATTCCAAGGTAAGACTCCATGAAATCAGAATCAATGATAGATCCGCCGATACCCATACAGATGGAACCGATCTGTAAGTAAGATTTGCCTCTCATAGTTGCTGCTGCAACTGCTGCACGTCCAAATCTCAATAATTTTTCTTTAATGTCATCTCCGATTGTAGAATCGTCAGCTTCTACTACATCATGTCCGTAGATACCGAATGCCGGAAGACCTTTCTGTGCATGTGTTGCCAGAACACTTGCAAGGTAAACAGCACCTGGTCTCTCTGTTGCATTAAGACCCCAGACACCTTTGATCGTTGTAGGATCCATATCCATTGTTTCAGAACCATAGCACCAGCATGGTGTTACTGTAAGAGTAATAGCCACTCCTTCTCTTCTGAACTTTTCTTCACATGCTGCAGCTTCTGCAACACGTCCGATCGTTGTGTCAGCGATCACAACTTTTACAGGTTCACCATTGGAATACTTAATGTTCTCCTCGAATAATTTTGCTGCTGCTTTTGCCATACCCATTGTCTGGTCTTCAAGACTCTGGCGAACCTTGATCGGTCCTCTACGTCCGTCGATCGTAGGTCTGATACCAATTACCGGATATGCACCGATTAATCTGCTCTCTGCCATAATGTAATTCCCCCTTAACTTTTTTGCCCATAGGCATTTGTTTAATTTGAATTATAGTGTTTGCACACCAAAAACAAAAGTGTTATACTATAAAAAAGCAGTACAATATTCACTTCTTTTACTATGGGGACAGAATTTTATGAAATATATTGATTATCAGGAAAGAGCGCAGCAGGGAACCTTTAATTTCCCTATTGCTTTTTATCACCAGACACCGCACAGCCCACGCTATGACATGCAGTATCACTGGCATACACAATATGAAATTATTCGTATCATCTCGGGTACATTCCAGCTGAAACTGGAAAAGTCGACAATGCTTTGTCAGGCTGGCGATGTTATTTTTATCACCAGCGGAATGCTTCATGGAGGCACTCCGCATGACTGTATTTACGAATGCATCGTGTTTGATCTGCAGATTTTATTGAAGAATAATCACGCATGTTCCCGGATCATCAGGGACATTATCGATCAGAAGATCACGGTCAATACCCGCCTCTCAGAGACTTCTGAGACAGTTCCTGCCATAGTCCATGACCTTTGCCATGCTTTATCCAGCAAAAAGACAGGTTATGAATTTATGGTACAAGGCTACCTGTATCACCTTCTGGGGACGATTATCCATGAACATTTGTACGAGCAGGCACACCAGAATATCATTTCTGCAGAGCGGATCTCTTCTGTTAAGAATGTGCTTACTTTTATATCCGATAATTACAGCAATAATATCAGTCTGGACGACCTGTCCCGCATTGCCGGCATGAATCCCAAATACTTCTGCCGCTATTTCCGCAGCCTGACAGGGCGTACTCCGATCGACTATCTGAATTATTACCGGATCGAATGTGCCAGTGAGATGCTTTCCACAAAGGATATCACTATCCGGGAAGTTGCTATCTCCTGCGGATTTAATGATGAAAGTTACTTTATAAAAACATTTAACAAATACAAGGGGATCACTCCCAAACAGTTTATGAAATCACCTTTTTAGATGATATACTGTTCATTCCAGATAACTGCCGTTTTCATCGGTGCCCCTTTTGCATATATTTTATTTTCATATGCATTCACCGGATCTTCGGTAAATTCGTCTTTATCGATCAGCTCTACGATTTCATCATAGCAGCTGTCCAAGAGAATGCGGATCGCCTCTTCCATATGATCCTGCCGGAAATTAATGGAACCAAAAATCACCTGATTTTTAAATCCAAACGGCATCGTATCAAATGTAATTTCCGGTCCTAACGAAAACGAATTATAAATCCCATTACAGCCCAGCACGCCATAGCGGAATGCGATCTCATGTTCGATCGCAGCTCCGCTGGAACCGATAAATACCGTTGCAGTGCCACCTAATTTTTCCCGGATCGCATCTGCAAGTTCTTCGTTTGTGTCAAAAGCACTTCTCACATAAGATGCACCCGCCTGTTTTAATGCAAAGGAAACCTTCGGACTGCTCTCTTCACTTCTTGCCACAAATACGATCTTCGCATCCGGATAACGCTGATGGATCAGATTTCCAATGAACATTCCGGTTGTTCCAAGACCAAAAATACATACTCTGTCAAATGTCTCTTTTCTGGCAATCTCCCTCGCTTCTGCTTCGCTGCATTTATATTGTGCCATTTTCACCCTGAAATTCTGTGCTTCCCCGATATCCTCCATCCGTTCTCTCTGAAAGATCATGCAGGCATATGGATCGCTAAACACAAGCTTTTTACATATTGAAAGCGGTATTTTTCCATCCTTCACATATCCGTCCGGTATTTTCAGAAGCATATTCGGATTATAATAGTTTTTATCAGAAAATAACCCATCTGCCTGATCGCATCCGTACTCAAAATAAGTTTCTTCTTCGGTATATCTCGTAGGATCATAGCTGTTTCCACCACGAATCAGCACTATGGCAAAGCGGTTTTCATTCGGAACCCATACAACCCCTTCATGACCATTGATCAGTCTGTTGCAGCCTTCCGGAAACTTCTGTTTTAAATTCCCTTCCCGCCCCATATTCATAAGAGTGTAATCTGTACCGCAGAATCCTACAAAAACACTTTCTGCGATAATTCCTTCCTTCTCTTCCTCGCCTCTTAATCTCCTTCTCGGAATGTTGTGGATCTCCACATCTCCGTACACTAATGGTTTTTCTTCACTGTTCTGAAAATACGTACCTTTTACGATCATGCTGCTCCTCCTTGCTTATTCCACCATATTTCTTATTTTTTCCGGGACTTCTAACTCTTCAAATCCATAAAATGCTCTTGCATTTTCTCCCAGAAATTTTATCTTTTCTTCTTCTGATAATTCCGTTGTTTTTTCTATAAAATCCTTACTCATATCATAAGTAATGGCTGTCATTGTGCGCGGATAATCGCTTCCCCACATTAATTTGTCAATCCCGCAAATATCGATCGCTGTACGGATTGCTCTCACCGCTGACGGATATGGATAAAATTCTTTGTGGAATAACCAGGTGATCCCGCCACTTTCGATATAAACATGTTCATGCTTTGCCAGTGCGATCTGTTTTTCCCATCCGTCTGTTGTAACCATTCCAAAATGCCCGATAGCAATACGAAGATCCGGATATGTTTCGATCAACTGCTCCATTGCGTCTGTCTGCGCATCCCCATCTGCCATATCAATGGAAATAAACTTCTTCAACCGTTCTGCTTTTTCAAAAATTTCTTTATGATGCAGCAGATTCTGATCTTTCAATCTGCCTGCACAAATTTTAATTCCATCAAATTGTCCGATCCACTCATCTTTGATCTCTTTTTCTTCATAAAGGCAGCAAACCTTTATCCTTTTTGGATACTTCTTCCTGCATTCTAATAAGTAATGATCCTGGTTGCCATCAATATACTCCTGTGTAACCACGCATCCGCTGACTCTGGCATAATTCATATTGGAAATCAGCATTTCCACTGTGTTTCTTCCATCCAGCATATATGGCGGCATCATCTGACGGATTTCTCCGCCGAAGTCACTTTTTCCATCCTTTAATGCAACCACTTTGTTTTCACCTACACGCCCCAGCTGCTTGTCCCATAAATGCAGGTGTGCATCAATTACCATACCGTGCCCTCCTTTTTTCAATTTTTCCGCTTTGTTCTTGATTTTATTATAAGATTTGTTGTACGATAATGATACATGAATAGCAGACATTTCCAGTTATATCATGTCCGATTAGCGTATTTTTAAGTGTAGTGCGGGCACTAAGGCATACTTCAAATTGCACACAGGCATGCATTGATAATACCTTGACTCGTTATATTTTAGGGGATAGCTTCTATGATAAAAAATGATAATTTAAATGTTATGTTTCAGATAGGGAATTACCGGATAAATGTTTTAAAATTTACATATGAATGTCAGACATGGAATACGCCATCCCATGCCCACAGTTCGAACAGTTATGAGATTCACTTTATTCCGGAGGGAAAGGGGACATTGATCAGCAATCAATGCCGTTATGACTTGTATCCTGATATTCTCTACACCACCGGGCCCCATATTGAGCATCAACAATATTCAGATCCCGATGATCCAACCTATGAGTATTGTATTTATTTGAGAATTGAAGAATTGCACAATATCAAAGAAAATGCTTCCGAAAAAGATATATTGATGCCATTTTTACATTATCCATTCTGGTTCGGAAAAGATTGTGCCGGCCTGCAGTCAACCTTAGAGCAAATCCATGAAGAACTATCTGCACCCGGAAGTGCTGCCACAGTCATGCTCCGGGCTCTTTTTATGCAGCTTTTAGTAAAAATACTGAGAAACTATGCACCTGACTCAAATGCCGCCATAACCTATATTCCGATTCCATTGGTCAAGGCTTATATTCTGATCGAAGACAGCTTCCTGCTCGAATATAATACCATTACACTAAAAGAACTTTCCCGCCGGTTAGGACTCAGCTCCCGGCAGACCAGCCGGATTCTGTATAACCGTTATGGAAAAAATTTTCTTCAAAAAGAACGGAAGCCCGGGTGGCTGCGGCAGTCACTTTCCTAAAAGAAAATAAACTTTCTATTTCCGAGATTTCCGCCCGGTTAGGATATTCTTATCCGAATCATTTTCATACAGCTTTTAAAAACTATTATCATATGACCATTTCTGAATATAAAGAACGGATTTTAATGTGAATAAAAAGTTGTGTATTTTAATGACATACTTCACTATTCATCATATCTTCGCTGTCAGCAGGTAGTCTTATGAAAGCATTTTTTCGGTCCACTCTGCTTCCTTAAAACCGGTCAGCACGTTATCACCATCCACAACCAGTGGCCGCTTCACAAGCATACCATCGGTTGCAATTCCTTCCCTGTTTCAAATTCTTTTTGCCATCTCGATTGCAACATATAGTTTATCCATATTATGATTGGCATCCGCAAGCCCGGAAACATCATAAACTGCCTGATCTAATACATCCCCGGTAACCAGAAAATTATATAACTCCCATCCATAAAAGTCACAGACTGCCTGAACTCCGGCAAGTTCCATCTC
>ULSM01002322.1_pt1 | contig 12028 bp, 5 predicted proteins | sample 1956381 | NCBI WGS metagenome assembly ULSM01 (sample SAMEA4835710, study PRJEB28245) | human gut metagenome | biome: gut microbiome; material: fecal sample | place: Denmark | collected 2008 | reverse complement strand
GCCATGAAGTCGGGATGCTCGCTGATATAATTCTTGACGTTGTCTCTGCCCTGACCGAGGCGGTTCTCGTTATAAGAGAACCACGCGCCGCTCTTGTGGATAATATCATATTTGACGGCGAGGTCGAGTATTTCGCCGACCTTGGATATGCCCTTGCCGTACATGATATCGAACTCAGCCTCTTTGAAGGGCGGAGCAACCTTATTCTTGACTATCTTAGCCCTTGTGCGCGAGCCGATGAACTCATTGCCGGGGCCTTTGAGCTGCTCTATCTTGCGGACATCAATACGTATAGAAGCATAGAACTTCAGCGCACGACCGCCTGTTGTGACCTCGGGGTTGCCATAGACAACGCCGACCTTTTCACGCAGCTGGTTTATGAAAATTATAATAGTATTCGACTTTGAAATCGCGCCCGCGAGCTTTCTGAGAGCCTGCGACATAAGGCGCGCGTGGAGACCGACATGGGAGTCGCCCATATCGCCCTCAATTTCCGAGCGCGGAACAAGAGCCGCAACGGAGTCGACGACTATAACATCGATAGCGCCCGAACGGGTCAGAGCTTCGGTTATCTCGAGCGCCTGCTCGCCGTTGTCCGGCTGGGAGACGAGAAGAGAATCGACATCAACGCCGAGATTCGCGGCATACACGGGATCGAGCGCGTGCTCGGCATCAATAAACGCAGCCTCGCCGCCCATTCTCTGAGCCTCGGCGACAACATGGAGCGCGAGAGTGGTTTTACCGGACGACTCGGGGCCGTATATCTCGATTATTCTGCCGCGCGGAAGTCCGCCGATGCCGGTGGCGGCGTCGAGGGTAACGGAGCCGGTCGAGATAGCCTCGACATTCATTGCCGTATTCTGGCCGAGTCTCATTATCGAGCCTTTGCCGAAATTTTTCTCTATCTGCGATATCGCAGTTTCAAGCGCTTTCTGTTTATCTGCCATGTTCGTTCCGTCCTTTCGGGGAGCTGAAATTTTGTTCGTACAAATGTTCTGTTCTTATTCTACATCATACCCCTGCAAAATGCAAGGGTATTTTGAAAATTATTTTGATCTTGCAAGAAAAGCGATGTTTATGGCGTGGTCGCCGACACGCTCGAAGTCGGTTATGGTGTTGAGATAGAGCATACCAGCTTCGGTGTTGCACTCCTTGCGGTTGAGGCGGAAGATATGCGAATCCTGGCATTCGAGGGTCAGGTCGTCGATATGCTCTTCGAGGTCCGAGAGTTCCTTTGCCTCGTTGTCGCTGAGCGACTGGTTATCAAACGCCGCCATCGAACGCTCAAGCAATGTAACAACACTGCCGCAGAGCTGGTTGAGCTCCTCCCTCGCGGGGTCGGAGAACTTGAGCCCCTCGCCGATATTGTGCTGAGCCGCTTCGGCGAGGTTTATCGCATGGTCGCCGACGCGCTCGATATCGTTTATCGCGTGGAAGACGCGGGCGATATAATCCGAATCGCTGTCGGTTATATCAAGAGCGTTGAGCTTGACGAGATACGAGGTTATATGATGGTTGAGGTAGTTTATGATCTCTTCGTTTTCCATGACCTTGTCGAGATCTTTGTCGCTGCGGTTTATGAGCGCGTGGGCGCTTGTCTCAAAGTTATCGCGCGCGAGCTTCGCCATGCGGGCGACCTCCTTGCCGACCTGCATGACAGCGAAGGGGGGCGTATTGAGCAGACGGTCGTCGATGAACTTGCAGTGCATCTCGCTCTCGCTGTCGTCCTTGCCGGGAACGAGCAGGCAGGAGAGCTTGACGAGAACTTTCGCGAACGGGAACATAACAACGGTCGAGACGATATTGAACACGATATGCGATATGGCTATCTGCGCCATCGGGTCGGGCGACAGTTTCTCTATCCACTCGACATAGGGAGTGAGCAGGGCTATAAGAATGAATATGCCCGTGCCGATAAGATTGAAGAGCAGGTGGATAACTGCGGCGCGCTTCGAGTTTTTCTTCGCACCGACGGTCGAGAAGAGTGCCGTGAGGCAGGTTCCGATATTCTGACCGAAGAGGACGAAAACGGAAAATTTGAGCGGCACGAGTCCCTGCATGGCGAGAGTCTGGAGCACGCCGACGGAAGCCGAGGAGCTTTGGAGCACGGCGGTCATGACTATGCCGAGGATAATACCGAACAGCGGGCGCAGAGGCGACTCCGAGACGGTGACGATAAAGTTCATGAAGCCTGCGCTCTCTCTGAGCGGAGCCATGGAATCGGACATCATATCGATGCCGAGGAAGAGCAGACCGAAGCCTGTGAATATTGCGCCGAGGTTCTTGACAACGGTCTTTTTCGACGCGAGCATGAGTATAACGCCGACAAGCACCGACGCCGCCGCTACGCTCGAAAAGTTCAGCGCGATGAGCAGTGATGTGACGGTAGTACCGATATTCGCGCCCATTATGACGCCGACTGCCTGCGTGAGCGACATCATGCCTGCGTTGACGAAGCCGACGACCATGACGGTCGTTGCGGTTGACGACTGGATTATCGCCGTGACGACAAAGCCGACGAGCACTGCGAGGAAGCGGTTTCCGGTAAGCACTTCGAGCATTCTCTTGAGCTTGGCGCCGGCCGCGTTTTCGAGTCCGTCGCCCATCGTCCTGATGCCGAAGAGGAACAGACCGAGTCCGCCCGCCATCGACAGAATATTAGCTACGCTCATATTTCAGTCCCCTTATTTCAGTTTTCCTGTCCATTTTCATTTTCCTGTGATTTCCTGTTAATGAGACTCAAAGAAAGCCAAAATCTCACATATATATCTTATCAGCTATTCCTGCAAATGTAAACCGCAAAAACAAATTAAAGCGGCGGAACACGGGTTTATCATCCGTATTCTGCCGCTTTTTGATATCAATTTTTCGCCTTTCTGCGTTTTGTAAAAATTGTCAGCACGGTTAAAAGCGCCGGGAAAAATATGGCGCAGAGTATGCCTTTTTTGAGATCGTCGCCGAATGCGCTCGCCATCATTCCGGCAAAAGTGGGTCCGGAAGAGCAGCCGAGATCGCCGCCGAGCGCCAGAAGAGCGAACATCGCCGTTCCGCCGCCTTTTATCCCCGCGGACGCCTTGCTGAACGTTCCCGGCCACATGATGCCGACCGAGAAGCCGCACATCGCGACTCCGACAAGCCCGAGCACGGCGGAGGAGCTGAGCGCAATGAGCAGATAAGACGCCATGCACAGCGCGCCGCTGAAAATCATCATGCCGTCGAGATCGATTTTGTCGCCGAATTTGCCGTATATCACGCGCGACACGCCCATGAGCACGGAGAAGAGCATGGGACCCGCGAGGTCGCCGACGGTCTTTGAGACACCGAGACCCTTTTCCGCAAAGGTCGAAGCCCACTGGCTGACCGCCTGCTCGCTCGCGCCGGAGCAGAGTATCAGCAGCATGAACACCCAGAACATCCTGTTGCCGAGCAGCTGTTTAAAAGAGAGCCCCGTCTCCCCTTCTTCGATAAGCGGAGCTATCGGGACGCGGATAAAGTTCAGGGCGTTGACTATCGGCACGACTGCCCAGATAAGGGCGAGATACTTCCAGTTAGCCGTTGTGAATATCGAGAAATAGAGCGTTGAAATGCCAACGACGGCGACGCTGCCCCAGCAATAGAACGAGTGGAGCAGGCTCATCATCTTCTCTTTATTATCCGTCGGGCACGCCTCGACTATCGGGCTGACTATGACTTCGAGCAGTCCGCCGCCGACCGCGTAGAGTACAACTGAAATGAGCAGACCGACAAACGGCGAGGGCAGAATCTCCGGCAAAACGGTCAATGAAACAAGTCCCGCCGCCGCGAACACATGAGCCGCAACAGCCGCCGCGCGGCAGCCTATCTTATCGATAAAGAACGCGGAGAGAAAGTCGATGCAAAGCTGGAGAATAAAATTGACGGTTATCAGCGCGGTTATCTTTGAAAGCTCGATGCCGTAGCTCTTGTTAAAAGTCAAAAACAGCAGGGGTACAAAGTTATTGACTATCGCCTGGACGACATAGCCCGCGAAGCAGGCGTTGACGGTCGATTTATAGTTTTTCTTCATGAAGCCGCCTTCTTTCTGCGGCGCGGAATAATGAACTCGCGCACGAGCATTATCACCGACAGAGTCAGCGGGAATATGACGGCGCAGAGTATGCCCTTTTTGAGGTCATCGCCGAAGAAGCTCGCCATCATTCCGGCAAAGGTCGGCCCCGCCGAGCAGCCGATATCACCGCCCAGGCAGAGAATAGCATACATCGCCGTTCCGCCGCCGTGGAGCGCAGAGGACATCTTGCCTATCGTGCCCGGCCAAAGGATACCCGCAGACAGTCCGCACACGGCAACGCCGACAAGCCCGAGAATGGGCGAAGAGGTCAGCGAGATAAGGAAATAAGAAGCCGTGCAGACGCAGCCGCTCAGGAGCATCATTGAATCGAGATTTATTCTGTTGCCGAACTTGCCGTACATAAAGCGCGACACGCCCATAAGGATCGAGAAGAGCATGGGACCCGCCAAATCGCCGACGGTCTTTGTGAGCCCGAGCGCCTTTTCGGCGAATGTCGAAGCCCACTGGCTGACCGCCTGTTCGCTCGAACCGGCGCAGAGGATAAGCACCATGAATATCCAAAAAGCCTTTGTTTTGAGCATATCTTTTATCGAGAGCTTCTCCTCATCCTCGCCGACGACGGGCGCTATCGGCACGCGGGTGAACATAACGGCGTTGACTATCGGGAGAATCGCCCATATCAGCGACATTATCTTCCAGTTCGCCGTCGAAAACAGTGCGAAGAACAGGGTCGATATACCGACTGCCGCGACGCTGCCCCAGCAATAAAACGAATGGAGCAGGCAGAGCAGCTGATTGGAATTTGTTGACGGGCAAGAGTTGACTATAGGATTTATCGTGATATCCAAAAGACCCGCTCCGACTGCGTAGCAGAACACGGAGATAAGAAGCCCCGCAAAGGCCGAGGGCAGTATCTCCGGCAGAATCGTCATGAAGATAAGACCCGTCGCGCACATCGCATGGGCGAGCACCGTTGAAGCGCGGTAGCCGATGCGGTCAACGAACAGCACGGCGGTCAGATCGACGAATATCTGAATAAAGAAGTTCGCGGTGATTAAAACGGTTATTTTCGAGAGCTCTATGCCGTACTGCGCCTGAAAGGTCAAAAACAGCAGCGGCGCGAAATTGTTGACGACCGCCTGAACGACGAACGCCGTAAAGCTCGCCGCAACCGTATGTTTATATCCTATCCTTTTCATTTTCGTTCCCCCAACAGAGAATTGCACACAGGTGTCGCGCTTATCATTAACCATTTGGATTTCCAAGCACAACACAAAAGGCATTTTAGCACAAAGCGGAAGTTAAATCCATAGATTTTGAAAAAAGGGCAAGGTGCTCAAAAATTGCAGAAATGCGGCGGCGAGTTAGGTCATAAATGCAGACAAAAAGCGAACCGCCGGACGGGAGTCCGACGGCAGCTATAAGAAATGTGCAGTTTTCGGTATCAAAAGGAGCGGCGCGCAGACCGGACGCCGCCCCGCGAATTCCCCGCCGGGAAGTTAATTTATTTTTTGAAAGGGATGGTCTGCTTGGCGGGGATATGGAGTAAGCTTATTTACCGAAAAGCTTTTTGAAGAGGTTGATTATCGCGCGGAAGGGAGCGAGGATGATATTGAAGATGAATTTGAATATTTTCTTCAATATACTGTCGCCCTTCTGCTTTACGGTCACGGTACAGCTTGCTTCGACTCCGTTCGAGGCAGTTGCGGTTATAGTTGCAGTACCCTCGGTAACGGCGGTCACAACACCGTTCTCATCAACTGTCGCAACGGAAGTATTTGACGAACTCCAAGTGACGGACTTATCCGTCGCATTGTCGGGCTTAACAGTAGCGGTAAGAGTGAATGTATCGCCGACATTGAGGGCTTTTTGAGTAATATCAAGTTCTACATCTGTAACCTGAACAGGCTCAAGCTTGCTTATGGCACGTGTTTCCTCCGCTCCGCACTTTGAGCAGACGCGCTTTTCAAGTCCTTCGGAGTCAACGGTGGGCTCAGTGACGATTTGCCATGAGCCGAAGGTATGACCGGCTTTAGTAATTACAGAGCCCTTTTCAATCAGTTCTCCGCAAATCGAACAATACTTATCACCGCTATAGCCGTCGGATTCGCAGTTGCTTTTATAATTTTTAAGTTCGTACTGTCCGTGCTGAATATTTGTTATTCTATATTCTTGTTTTTTGCACATTGCGCAGACACGGATTTCAGACCCGAATTCAGTACAGGAAGGCTCTTGTACAGTTTTCCATTCACAGAAACTATGTTTACCGTCTCCACAATCATCGGAACTGTCATAGCTGCGGGAAACATCATTTCCCAAGCTCGATTTTAAGCCGTACACAGAACCGGATGCATCGGATTCCGCCGGTATATTTCCATTGAACGACTCGTCTTTTTTCAAGGGGATATCATAGAATTCGAACGATCTCTCAATCCGATCGCTATCAATATCGCAAACATAGTAATTCATTGAACCGTCGGCGGTTGCGTCGATCTTAATTGTGTAATCTCTATCCGCCGGATAACAAAAAGATTTTTTTCCGGCATAATTCATTACCGTGATTGAAGGATCACATTCAACTATTTTTCCATCAACTATCGACAAAATTCGCTTGCCCGCCGAATCACATACAGAAACATTAGTGGGGCACTGTATGCTAACAAATTTTGATTTTCCTGATTTTGCATTCATATTATGGCATTTAGCATTTACCCATTCGTTTTTGTATGCCGTCGCATAAACCAACTCATCTTTAGCATGATTATTGGCGCAGAAATTATAAGAACACTCGTATAGATATTTATTTGCGGCTCTGAGCATATTAAAAGCCAAATCGTAATTTTCCGCGCTCTTGTAAGCATTTGCAACATCCGAATTTTTCAGAATTTCGAGCGTATTTCCATATGACCTCACTGTCTGGCTCAAGCCTTTTTCAAATGTAGAGATATAGTGCATAAGGTAATATGGCGTCTTTGCCTTTCCGGCAGGGAGAACTGCATTCAGTACTTCATATGTAAGATTATACGAAGCCGTTACAGCAGCATATGTCAAGCCCAGTTTTCCCGGATTGCAGCCAAGTACTTTACTGACACCGTTAAGAGCGGCTTTTTTTGCAAAGTCTTTTATAATAAGGTCGTACGCCTTCCACCCAAGATCCGCCGCGAGAGACTTAGTATAAGAATAAATAGCATCATCATTCAATGCTTTTTCTCTGTAGCTGTCCAGCGACTCTTTAAACCATTTTGCATGCTTAGGGTTAGTCTCTTTCATTTTCTCGGCAGCTGCATACAAAATATTGAAAACTTCTTCATTAGCATTTTTGTAACTCAATGCAACCTGATATGCATTTTGGGCGTCTTTAAAGGCGTTTACAATATCGGTCGTGTCTTGAATAGCGCCAAAGATATCCGAGGACAAATTGAGTCCGCTGAATACTTTATCTATTTCCTTTTCGTGTTTATCAAAGCCCTCTTTTAAAACCTTCTCAAGAATATTTCTCGTCTTGTCCGAAATCTCATAATCAGGATCCGTGAAAAAGCCTTTTACTTCAACTTCAACAGATCCGATTCCGCTAATTTCTTTTTCCCATTCATCCGTAGATTTCAGAGCCTTTTTAATTCCGGAATAAATGTCATCGCCGACCTTTAAAACTCCGTAATCGATTTCTTTTGAAACTTCCTTATTGTTTATGAGCATCATAAAGTCGGCAAGAAACAGTTCATAGTAATCTGCCGATATGGTGAGGTCGTCAAATTTAAAAGTCGCAACTTCACCTACATCACCGACTATATCCCATATCTTAAACGGTAGCAAACGTCTTCCCTTTTCATCGGACCATATTAAATCATAAAATCCGTTATTGCTTTCAAAGCTGTCAAACTTTGATTCATGGAAATTAATATGTTCGGTGATATATTTATTCATTTCTTCGTCGGACATGGATCCGCCGGATTCGAAGGTTCCGGATGCCAGATTTGAAATTTTTATAGCAGGACGAATTCCGACGCAGGTGTCATTTACATAGTTGGTAACATCGATTCTACCAGTATCGTTGACAAAGCAGTCACCATTTGAACCATTGCTAGCAGAACGTAACCGCCAATTGGAACATTTGTTATGAGCAATCCATAGTCCCTGAGCCTTTGCGTAATCCGTGCCCATTGACCCGCGTATGTCAGTTGAATATGTGTTATTTGTGAATCCGTAAGATGTATTTTGAGCTTCACTATATGAGAGAAGAAATACTTTATCGATAGTAGAGGCGCTGTCGTATTCACTGTAAGAGATAGAATATGCTTTGTTCTCCAATTCGGAGGTCAAAATGCTCGCCTTCTGCGAGGAAGAAAACGCGGTGTTATAGAAATCATCGTTGAGCCACGCTCTGATGCTGCTCGTTGCATAGTCGTTGGCATAGTGGGTATGCTCTGCGTCGTTCCAGTAAGCGGACTGGTTATAATACGGATCATTTCCGTAACTATATATCGTATTGCTATATGCCTGAGAGTCGATTATGCTCTCACAAAGAACAAGACCCGTTGAGGGATCGAGAACACGCCACTTCAGAGGTTCATATTTGAAATAGTATATATCGTTTGGAGTATAACCGTTATTGTCCTGATATGTACAATCAAAAGAGGATTTATAACTTGTATACCATGGTCTGTACTGAGAAAAGGTGACAGCACGATATTTTGTGCCATTATATGTAAAGTCGGCATATTCCATCCAATCGCCCGGCTTCATCGAACCGTCGCTACCGTCGCCGCTGTAATAGCCGTAGCTGACCCATTTTTTTGAAGCTTTATTGAGGGCAGAAACAAGCGATGAATCTGTGACCTTACTCTGCGGATAAGAGCCGAATTCGACGATGTCGCCAACTTTGTAAGTTTTTCCCTCCGCCTCGGCTTTGGGTGCGAAAATGCCTGCCCAATTAACGTCGGCAAGCGCGCTCAAGGGCGCGACGCCGAGCACCATGATAAACGCCAGCATCAGCGCCAAAAGCGATTTGAAAATATTTTTTCGCTTTGTTTTCATTGTTTGTTACCTCCGTTTTGTTTTTATGCATTATTTTTTACGGCAGTGCCGTTTTATACCTCGGTTGTGCTTTATGCCTCTTTGGCAGAATTCTCTCAATCATATATTAGCACTCTGTCAGAAAAACACAATATACTTAGTATAATTGACGGGTTTTGAGGATAAATAACCGTATTAAATTCTTTATTTCAATATTATTCGCTGTCGATCGGCGTTTCAAGTGCTTTCGGTGTCGTATATATTTATACTCTATATATAGACAATTGTCAACATATTGAGCATAAATTAAAATGGCGTTGAGGTGATTTTGTGATTACTTATGAGCCGTTTTACAAAACCATGAAAGACAGAGGGATGACGACATACAAGCTGATAAGGGACTTCAACATCAGCCGCAGTCTCATCGACCGTCTCAAGCATAACAAGCCGATAAGCACCGTGACGTTAAATGACCTGTGCAATATTTTGAACTGCGATGTCGACGGCATAATGCACCATGTTCCGGACGAGCCCGACAAAAGCAAATAAGCTCCGAAGCCGTTGCCTCGGAGCTGTTTTTTATATGCCGTTTCTGCGATTATAAAAGTAAAAATCCCCGAAACCGTTTGATTTCGGGGATCTTTATGGAGCTGCTAACCAGATTCGAACTGGTGACCTCATCCTTACCAAGGATGTGCTCTGCCACCTGAGCCATAGCAGCGAATGGCGACCCGGAACGGTCTCGAACCGTCGACCTCTAGCGTGACAGGCTAGCGCTCTAACCAACTGAGCTACCGGGCCAATTTGTCGGCTCTCACCGAACGCACATTATAATAACATAAGATTCCGGGTTTTGCAATACCTAATTTTAATTTTTTTTGCGCCGAGGACGGTTTTTTTGACGAAGTTTGTCTGATATTCTGATTTTTTGCCAAAATGTGCCGCGTTTTATGCTTTATTCCCGCTCTCGTTTGCGAATCTGCCGTAGCGTCGCATCGGTACAGCGCACACGGCGACGCCGATCGCGCCGAGGATTATCCAGAAAATAACCGTCGCAGTCCAGCCGAATTTTTCGGACACCGCGCCGAAGCCGTAGGTCGATATCGCGCTGCCTATATATGTGCAGCAGTTGAATATCCCGCCGACCGTCGATGCGCGCCCGAATTTCGCAAAGTGCACCGGTATGAGCGTCATAAGCAGATGGTTCATGGCGGCTATTATTGTAGTAAACAGCGCCAGGAGTATCACGCAAATGGCGATAGGATATTTGCCGACAAAGACTATGCCCGTCAGCGGTATCAGCGTCATGGCGAAGCCGAACGCCGACGTTGCGGCCTCATTGTGTCTGAACACCTTCTCGTAAAGCTTCGTTCCTATCCACGCGCCGCTGAGATTGATTATCGGCATAATCGCCGACAGCAGCAGCGAAAACGAGGCGGAGACGTCATATTTTTCGGTAATAAGCGTGGGCACCCACGAGCTGACTCCGTCCTTCAGCATACCCTGGACGAGCACGCCGACGCATATGACCGACGCGCCGGAAATCATAAAGAGCTTGCCGAGAGAGATTTTTTCGCCAGTATTCTCATGGACGGGAAGCGACGGCTTCTCCCCTTTTCCGAGGATTTTCGAGGTCTTTTTCGCGCATATACACCAAAAGACCAGCACGCAGGTTATTATTCCGGCGGGGATATAGAACGCAAAATGCCACGACGCGAATTTTATCGCCGCCGCAGATATCACATAGGAGAGCAGGCTGCCTATCGGGAAGGACGACGCTATGTGCAGACACGCACGGCTGCGCTGCTCCTCCGGCAGGACGGTGGCTATTATATAGAGCACGGGTGTCCAGAGCATGGACTGAACTATTCCGTTAAGTCCCCAGATAATGCTCATGGTGATATAGCTCGACGAACACAGCGGCATTATAATATTGGCGCACACCGTCCCGGCGAGCCCCGCGCCTATCATTTTATAGGGAGACACGCGGTCGCCGAGGATTCCGCTGAATATCTGACCCGCTCCGTAGCAGAAGAAATAGACCGTGCCGATAAACCCGGCGTGGGACTTTGAAAACACGCCGTCCGCGACTATCGCGGTGAGCGCGGCGGTATAGTTTATTCTGCCGAGATACGAGGCACAATAAGCCGCCCAGCAGGCGATAAAAATCAACGTGCCCGCCGAAAGTATTTTTTCTTTGTCCTTGCGCTGTTCCATGACTCTCTCCCAAACCGTGATGAAGCAATTATAACACCCGGTTATTTTTTGTCAACGGTCTTTTTGCCGCAACTTGTTGAGTTTGGAAATATTATGTGATATACTTAACAATGTATGAGGCAACATATTTCAACGGCTTATAGGAGAGGCAAATGAAATCCATCAAAGAAATTTACAGAATCGGACGCGGCCCGTCAAGCTCGCACACCATGGGACCCGAGTCCGCCGCCAAAATGTTTATAAACGAGTTCCCGTCGGCGGGCAGGTATGAAGCGGTTCTCTACGGCTCGCTCGCAAAGACAGGAAAAGGGCACGGCACGGACAGAGTTCTGCGCGAGACCTTCGCGCCCCGCGTGCTCGACATAAAATTCGACATGACGACGACCGACATCCCCCACCCCAACACGCTCGACTTCGCGGCGTTCGACAAGGACGGAAACGTCATCGGCAAGCGCAGAGTCTGCAGCGTCGGCGGCGGTGCAATAGAGATAGAGGGCAGAAAAGATGCAGAGCCGCCCGAAGTCTACCCGTTCAAGAATTTCGCGGAGATAAAAGAATACTGCAAGAAAGAAAATATCCGTATTCCCGACTTGGTTGAAAGATTCGAGGGCAAAGGAATCTGGCATTATCTCGACCGCGTGTGGATCGTCATGAACAGCTGCATCAAGCGCGGACTTGCCGCCGAGGGCGAGCTGCCCGGCGGACTCGGCATAATGAGAAAGGCTTATATGCTCAACAACCGCCGCCACA
>ULSM01044926.1_pt1 | contig 12059 bp, 10 predicted proteins | sample 1956381 | NCBI WGS metagenome assembly ULSM01 (sample SAMEA4835710, study PRJEB28245) | human gut metagenome | biome: gut microbiome; material: fecal sample | place: Denmark | collected 2008 | reverse complement strand
CCGAGCCGAAGCTTATCTTATGCAAAGATAATGCCAGCGAGCGCAATGAGAGCTTGCTCTTACATTGCCGAGCGCAGCTTATCTTATGCAAAAATAAACAAAATATATTGTATGCTGAAATTATATCACATAAAAATAACCGTACGACAACATTGTGTAAACAACTCCTCAAAAATAATTAAAAATAACGGCAATAACAAATTTATTGTGTACTTTTGCATAAGATATTGTGTGCTTTTGCATAAGATAAGCTGCGCTCGGGAAATAATGAGCAAGCTCTCTTTCCTCTCGCTGGCGTTATCTTTGCATAAGATAAGCTGCGCTCGGGAAATAATGAGCAAGCTCTCTTTCCTCTCGCTGGCATTATCTTTGGCATTCACAGTCACATAAGAAACATTCTTTTTATGAACCATAGAATATTTTTCATCATTATATCATTATTTGCCGGATTGGTCAAAGCATATTCTGACGACTATCCGACAATCAGTCCTTCAGCCATATTCATGACTCCCGACGGAGAGGAAACGGGCACGAGCTACTCGGGAGCCGCACCGCTGACCGTGAGATTCCTTGCAAATCCGGAGCACGCCGAAGGGTGGACAGCCCACTACGAATGGCGTTTCTCTCTGGAGGAAGCCGAGGAGCCTTACCTCATACGATATGAGGAGGAAACCGAATACACATTCACAAAGGCGGGACTTCATAAGATTGTGGTATACGCCACATTCACCAAAGGGGATGAACTTGTGGAGTACACACAAGAATACTGGGACGAGACCGGACCGATGACGGTCTCCATATCAGAAAGCAAACTGGAGATGCCGAATGCGTTCTCACCCAACGGCGACGGCATCAACGACATATACAAAGCCAAGGACGGCTATCAGAGTCTGATAGAATTCCACGCCTACATATTCAACCGGTGGGGACAGAAGCTCTATGAGTGGACTGACCCCGCAGGAGGATGGGACGGCAAGTACAAAGGAAACGACGTCAAGGACGGTGTCTATTTTGTACTCGTGAAGGCGAAGGGTGCCGACGGCAGAAAATTCAACATTAAAAAAGACGTCAATCTGCTCAGAGGCTTCACCGAGGACGGCGGGTCAACGGCAGGCAACTGACACAAACAGGAAAACACCATATTCAATAGGTAGGTTTATTTTATGGAAAACGAGAAAATCAATGTATGGGGCGCACGTGTCCATAATCTGAAAAACATTGATGTAGAGATACCGAGAAACAGTCTGACAGTTATTACCGGACTGAGCGGTTCGGGCAAGTCGTCACTGGCGTTCGACACCATCTACGCCGAAGGGCAACGCCGGTATATAGAGACTTTCTCTGCATACGCGCGCAACTTTTTAGGAAACATGGAGCGTCCGGACGTGGACAAGATAACCGGACTGAGCCCCGTGATAAGCATAGAACAGAAAACAACGAACAAGAACCCACGCTCAACGGTGGGTACGACAACCGAGATATACGACTATCTGAGGCTTCTCTTCGCACGCGCCGGTACGGCTTACAGCTACGCTACGGGCGAGAAGATGGTGAAATACACCGAAGAGAAGATTCTTGAAATGATAAGGACACACTACAACGGCAAGCGCATATACATACTCGCTCCCGTTGTGAGACAGCGCAAAGGACATTACCGCGAACTCTTCGAAAGCCTCAGACGCAAAGGCTATCTCTACGCGCGCGTCGACGGCACAATAAGCGAGATAACGCGGGGCATGAAGACCGACCGCTACAAAAACCACAACATAGAAGTGGTGATAGACAAGCTGCAGATGGAGGAAAGCTACATGGAGCGGCTGAAGAAAAGCGTGGCGACAGCCATGAAGGAGGGCGACGGACTGATAATGATTTACGACAAGGACGCCGACGAAGCCAAATATTTCTCGAAAAGGCTCATGTGCCCCACCACAGGAATATCCTACAAGGACCCGGCTCCGAACATATTCTCGTTCAACTCGCCCGAAGGAGCGTGCCCGCGATGCAAAGGTCTGGGCTATGTCAACGAGATTGACCTGAAGAAAGTGATACCCGACGACTCGCAGTCCATACGCAACGGAGGCATCGTACCGCTCGGAAAGTATAAGAACCAGATGATTTTCTGGCAGATAGACTCACTGCTTCAGAAATATGGCTGCGACCTCAAGACACCGATAAAGGACATACCCGAGGAGGCTCTTAACGAGATTTTGTACGGCTCTTTGGAGAATGTGCGCATAAACAAGGAACTCATCCATACGTCGAGCGACTATTTCGTGGCGTTCGACGGCATAATAAAATACCTGCGGACGGTGATGGAGAGCGACGACTCGGCTAACGGACAGAAGTGGGCTGACCAGTTTCTCGCCACATGCACATGCCCGGAATGCAACGGACAACGACTCAACAGGGAGTCGCTGTCATACCGCATCTGGGACAAGAACATATCCGAACTCGCGTCCATGGACATGAGCCAGCTGAGCGAATGGCTCGGTAAGGCAAAGACACACATGGAGAGCACGCAGCAGAAAATAGCGGCGGAGATTCTGAAGGAAATACGTACGAGAATAAACTTCCTGCTCGACGTGGGGCTCGACTATCTGTCGCTCAACCGCCAGTCGGCGTCGCTCTCCGGAGGAGAGAGCCAGCGCATAAGGCTCGCCACGCAGATAGGCTCGCAGCTCGTCAACGTTCTCTACATCCTCGACGAGCCAAGCATAGGTCTGCACCAGCGCGACAACGAGCGTCTGATAAACTCTCTGAAGAGCCTGCGCGACATGGGCAACACCGTCATCGTGGTGGAACACGACAAGGACATGATGCTCAGTGCCGACTACATTGTGGACATCGGTCCGAAAGCGGGGCGCAAAGGAGGCGAGGTGGTGTTTCAGGGCACGCCGCAGGAGATGCTCAGACACGACACCATCACAGCCGGATACCTCAACAACACGCTCAGGATAGAGACACCGCGGCACCGCCGCGAGGGCAACGGGCACAGTCTGTGGATAAGGGGAGCGCGCGGAAACAACCTGAAAAACGTGGACGTGGAGTTTCCGCTCGGCAAGCTCGTCGTGGTCACGGGAGTGAGCGGCTCGGGCAAGTCCACGCTCATCAACGAGACGCTCCAGCCCATTCTGAGCCAGCACTTCTACCGCTCGCTGAAGAAGCCGATGCCCTACGACTCGGTGGAAGGCATGGAGTTCATCGACAAGGTGGTGAATGTGGACCAGTCGCCACTCGGACGCACGCCGCGCTCCAACCCTGCCACATACACCGGAGTGTTCAGCGACATACGCTCGCTCTTCGTCAATCTGCCCGAGGCGAAGATACGCGGATACAAGCCGGGACGCTTCTCCTTCAACGTGAAGGGCGGCCGCTGCGAGGCATGCGGGGGCAACGGATACAAGACAATAGAGATGAACTTCCTGCCCGACGTCATGGTTCCGTGTGAGGTATGCCACGGCAAACGCTACAACCGTGAGACGCTCGAGGTGAGATATAAGGGAAAGAGCATTGCCGACGTGCTCGACATGACCGTCAATCAGGCTGTGGAGTTCTTTGAGAACGTGCCTTCCATATTGCAGAAAATAAAGACTATACAGGACGTGGGACTTGGATATCTCAAGCTGGGACAGCCGTCCACCACCCTGTCGGGAGGCGAGAGCCAGCGCGTGAAACTCGCCACGGAGCTGAGCAAGCGCGACACCGGCAAGACGATGTACATTCTCGACGAACCTACAACGGGACTGCATTTTGAGGACATCAGAATACTCATGGACGTGGTGAGCCGTCTCGTGGACCGGGGCAACACGGTGATTATAATAGAGCACAACCTCGACGTGATAAAACAGGCTGACTACATCATAGACATGGGACCGGACGGAGGACGCAACGGTGGCACCCTTCTCTCTACGGGAACACCTGAGGAGGTGGCTCAAAGCGACAAGGGATACACTCCCCGTTTCCTGAAGAAGGAGCTTGAGGGATGACCGTGACGTGAGTCACGCCACACGGCATGGACAACTGAAAACACAACTCTGACACAACATATGCGGCAGGATGGACATTTCTAAGCCATCCTGCCGCATCTACGTTATTCACATTCCTTAACACCGTTTTAACGTTGCGGAATCACCAAAACCGTTATTCACAAGAAATACTCAGCAAATCATAGATATTCACAACAGTCTGTTTTACAACCAATTAGCATAAAACAGACACACGATGTAATACTACCTGCAATGCGGAAGAGCCTGTTCCGTCACGCCATAAAGGCTCTTTCATGTGCCCGTAGGGTGCGTTTCACATCATGACAAAGGCTGTATGGCAACACCATAAAGCCTTTCCTGCGACACCGACGCATACGAAACTCACCTCAAGACGCCTCCCGGCACATAATAAAACCGAATAGTCAATGCCCGGCTGTCACAGAACAGTGACGCCGGACGAGCCTTTTGTGTCTTGCCGTTTAACATATGGGAAAGGCTATATCAGACGTTATTTGTAAACAAAGGTTAAATTTCGCGTTGTATGAAACAGATGCCTTGTCATATCTCACAAAGCATGCTGACAAAATAAAATGAAACGAACCGCATCGCGCCCATGCCTGAGAACGATACGGCTCGTTGTTGCTTGACGGTCTGAGTAATACCTGGATATATGCTTTGACAGCACACAGTCTCACGAAATCACTGCAAACCGGATATACGCGTTATTCCGATACTGAACGCACGGACAATGCCATGGCTCCCGAGTAGGTGCCATCCGGAATTATCCAACCCTCAGTAAAGTCTAAATATTTCGACGGACCCGCAGTCCAATACACTCCACTTTTATTCTGATTAACCAATTTTCCACCACCAGAGATACGATAACCTGAAACAGGCATGTATACTACAGCGTCAGGATTGCTTATCCTGTTGAAGAAGAAATAACCGTTGTCCCAATCGCCCTTTACATTAGGCGCTCCCCCGTTTTCTGTTCTCTGACCATTAATGCTGAACCCTGTGAAAGCATTTGGTGCAGGCATCTTGAATCCGGCAGGTGACGGGTCGTATATTGTCTTGACCACAGGATCATCATGAAAACTCGTCCTCGTGTTATCCATAGACCAATGGTTAAGCCACAAATATCCGTTTTTTGTCCAATTATTTTGGTCTGATGTATAGAACGTTTCGGGATGCTGAATGCCGTTCTGTATGGACATCACTTCCTTGCTAATCTTGAATGAGCCTTCCGCGACATTGTCTGTACCCGGCATGGCGTCCTTGCGTCCAGACTGGTAGAGTGTGCTGTAGCCGCGACGCACACTGCCGTTGTTCTGCGTGACGGTGAACACGCCATACTGCTTCACTCCTTCGTTGGCGACTGTCTGCTCCACCTTCACCCTTACGCTGCGCGGAACTGAATAGGCGGATGCCTTCCATTCGGTGTATTTATAGCCCAGTGTCTGGTTTGAGAAGTTGTATCTCACACCCTGATAATTGGCCACCTGCGTTGTGCCGAGCACATCCTGAGGCGCGAACCACAGGTGCCACGACCACACCACCGTGCCACCTTTTGTCACAGCAACGACCGCATTGCCGTTTTTGATGGCAGACGCAGGCACCTCGAAGTTGACGTAAGCGTCGGTGCCGCTGCCCGACACGCTTAGGTTTGTCACCAGTCCCGCCTCGTCAGCCCACACAATCCTCGCTCCGTCGGGAGCGTTCACGCCCCCGTTGGTCTTTGTAATCCAAGGGTCGGTGATGTCCTGTCCGGCATGGTCCTGGAAGTGACGGAGAACCCACGGCTCATTGGTCGTGCCAGTCTTAGCCTGACTTATGTATGAGTGTGTGTTGGTCGCGCCGTCCGTTATGGCGTTGCCGTACACCAGAGGTATGCGGTAGTGTCCCGGAGCGGAGACCACATAGGAGTTGGCGGTGCTGCGCGCCACGCTTCCGCCTTTGGTGGAAAGGTCGTAGGGAGAGCCTGCCGAGCCCTTGGGAGTAGCCTCGCGCAGAGCCTTGTTTATGGGAGCGAGCCTGTCGATGATGTCGGTCGTGAGCGCGGCGGAGCCTTTCTCCGCAACTGTTCCTCCGTTGCCCTCAGGCGTGCTGAGCGACGTGAGCCACGCCGGTTTCTCACTCATGGAGAATGTTCCGTCGTTGTCGGCGTCATAGCCCACCACCTTCCACGCCACGGGCTGTTGCACTCCGGTGGACGGGTCGGTGCGATAGCTCTGCACGGTGTAGCCGTCTGCCGTGGTGGCGGTGTAGGCGGCGGTGGCAGGGTCGGTCACGGTGAGCTGATACTGCCACGTGGATGTGTTCTGCGACAGGGCGTAGGTCTTTGTCGTGCCCGGCTTCCACTGTCCGGAGAGGTTCGTTATTATGGGCGTAGAACCGTCAGAGAAATATATCTTCACCTGCACTCCCGAGAGCTGCTGCGGCAGCATATAGAACGTGTAGTTGTCGCCGTCGTTGCCCATGATGAGGTGGTTCACAGCCTCGGAGGTGCTCACGCTGATGTCCTTGAGTGTGAAGGTGGCAGGCGCGTCGAGGTTGCTCCAGCCCGCACCGGTGCCTGTCTCGTCTGTCGGAAGCGTGTATCTGCCACGGCTCATGGCACCGGTTATCTCCACCTTGTTTATGGTCTTGTTCCACGACAGGTTGCGCCCCACCTTGAACCTGACTGCTGTCAGAGCGTGGCGGAACCTCAGGAGGGCGCGCGGAGCGACGTAACGCTCGGCATAGTGCACCACTCCGGAGCAAGCGGTCATGAGGTCTTTCTGATTCTTAACGTCAGGCTCAACCTCAAAGTCGACGTATGGCGTGCCGCCGTGACTTGCAGGCGAGACGCTGAGACGGGCATAGCCGGGACCCACCTGCGGCGATATGCCGTAGAACCTTGCATAAGGCTCGTCCCACTTCCAGCGCACATCGTCGACCAGTCTGCCGTCGGCATTGGTCTCCTTGTTGTGGAACCACGGTGAGGAGCTTATGCCATCGGATGTCGCACCACGGTATCCGAGCGACGAGAACGGCTCTGTGATTGACTTGGCGATGTTGGCGCGCCGCGGTCCTGACGCCATCCTCGCGGTATAGATGCCAGGAGTGGTGGTCTCGATGATGCAGAGTCCGTCGCTCTCCGCACCACCGTCGCTCACGGCGAGCTTCTGTGTGCTGAGGTCTTCGGGGGTGAGTCCTTGTACGGCAAGCCTGCTCTGGAAGGCGGCACGGCTCATCGGTGCGGCGGCATATTGCGGAGCTGCGGCAGGCGAAGCGTCGTCCTGCGCGTTGCTCACGCTGAATGCGACAGACGCACCTTTATCCCCACTGTCATCAACAACTCCTGAAAAATCCCCATCATCGGCACAAGAACCGAGAATGAGGACTGAAAGACAGACCGGCACAAATGCCATCCGGCTGCTGATTTTTTCCAATATACAATTCCTTGTATTCATTATTCGAATATCATATTGTTTTTTTACATAAAGAAAACCGCTGTATACAATCTTCTTTTACATTCCTTCTTTTCCTCTTTTTACCCTTTTAACTTTTTACCCTTTTAACTTTTTACATTTCTACTTTTTATCCTCTTACCATTTTACCTTTTTACTTCCAATCGTCCCATCTGTTGAAATCCTTTGCTCCGAATATCTCCTCGCCACCATCATCTATCGGTGGCTCAACAGTAATTTCGAACTCCACCGGCGAACTGCCGGCAAGTATCTGGTCTTCCACATTTACTTCCACAACCTCTACAAGAGGTTTTACATACGTCTTTTTCATAATTTCAAGTTTTATAATTATCCGTTTTTTGTTAAACAGTCTGCGTGCGGCAATCTGAAAGCAAGCTCTTATTGCACTCGCCGGCACTGCTTTTTCATTAATATCTCTTTAACGCTTTGTCTTACCATACGAACCGCTGTCATCAAAGCCTGTTGCCATTGCGTTAAAGCGTATACCCGCATGCGGAAAACAGGGAGCGAAAAACAACAGTTCAGACAGAACCATCCTGTAAAGTTATATGTAATTTATTGAACGACAGAGAAATAAATCGAATAATTTCGTAAAGCCGGAGATACCGTGGAGACAAAAGGTAATAGTGTAAAACTTTTAATGGTATACAACAGCTGAATCTGCGTTTAAAGCGTCAAATGACATGTGTGGCGCGCAACTGTTTTTCATGACCTGATGTCTGACGGAAAACTGATAGAAATCATATTTTATCACACATATCCGCCAGCCATAATCTGACGACCGTGGAACATGGCTCGCATCAATTTAACAGCTTTTATGTAGGACATACTTGCACGTTAAATCCATTTTTATTATGTTTGCACCTACCCGGCATAATGGGAATAAAGATGGGAAACGGTTTCCGCCGGACGCACCATTTGTAAATATAAAAACATCAGAGAAAAGATATGAGAAAACTTATGACAATTATAGCCGCTCTTGCCGGACTCGTTGTTGGCGGATGCAGCATAAAGTCGGTCAAGACAACGGGATACCGCAACGTGACCACGGATGTGTTTGAGTCTCAGACGAAACTGGACAACGTACAGATACTCGATGTCAGGACCAAGAGGGAATATGATGAGGGGCATCTTGCCGATGCGGAGCAGATAGACGTGCTGGACGACGACTTCATGACAACCGCGAGAAACGTGCTTGACAAATCGAAAACGATTGCGGTGTACTGCAGAAGCGGCAAAAGAAGCACGGATGCAGCCAGAAAACTTTCTGCCGAAGGTTATAAAGTGATAAACATGAAAGGCGGAATAATGAAATGGCAGAAGGAAAAGAAGCCTGTCGTGAAATGAGAGAGCGGGTCTGAAAGGAACGCTTAATCAGCCGAACATGTAAGTAAGGACATATCCGTCGCGCACCCTGTAGGCGACGGCAGACTCGGTGCTGTCTCTGAGATTGTCGGCAATGACACTGCCTTCCTTAGAAAGCCGGAAGGCATGCAGCCTTATGTCATGGTATCCAAGATTCTGTCCGGAGAAATATTTGTATACGGTCTCCTTCACACACCAGTGTATGAGGCGGCTTAGTGTGCACGTTGCTGTCTCGTCATCACGCATGAATCTTCCTGCGATTCGCTCCACCCTGTCACTCACGTACTCTATGTCGACAGCCACGTTTTTCTCATGCGACAACATCAATGCGGCATATCCGTCTGTGTGGCTCACGCTGACGAGCATGTCGGAGCCCGTTATGAAAGGACGCCCCTCAGGCGTATGACCGATGAAGAGGCTGCGGTCTGATGTCATGGCATGAAGAAGAGAGTGCACGGCTGTTATCTCCGCGCGCCTTTTACGGCTTGCGCATGAGAGGACAGCAGACCGGAGAGGCGGATTACCGGAGAGGATGTCGGAGGAGAAGTCGGTCTCGTCCATTCTCCAGAGTCCGAGCTGTACATCCGCATCCAAGTTTTCAACGCTGAGGAGAGGCATCTTGTTTGTGTTTCAGGATTTTACCGGCGACTGATTGACAACAACCTTGACCTTACTTATACGGCGTCCCTCAATGCCGGTTATCTCGAAAAGATAGTTCTTATACTCTATCTTCTCGTGAATGCTCAGAAAGTCGCCTTTTATCTCGAGCAGCATTCCGGCAAGAGTGTCGGCATCGCCCTCGACATCGGCAAAGACCTCCTCATCAGCATTGATAATGCGGTAAAAGTCGGCAAGAAGCGTCTTGCCTTCAAATAAATATGTGTTGTAGTTTATTTTTGAATAGGTGGTTCCCTCATCGTCAAACTCATCATTGATTTCCCCGACGATTTCCTCGAGAATGTCTTCGAGCGTGACAAGTCCGCTCGTCCCTCCGAATTCGTCGACCACAATGGCTATGTGCATTTTGTTTTTCTGGAACTCACGCAACAACGAATCTATCTTTTTCGTTTCAGGAACGAAATAAGGCGGACGTATAAGGCTTTGCCATCTGAATGTGGAATGCTTTGACAGATGAGGCAGCAGGTCCTTTATATAGAGTATTCCCTTTATATTGTCAGACGAGCCTTGATATACCGGGATGCGGCTGTAGTTGTTTTCCACGATGCACTTCAGTACATCGGCATAACCGCTCTCTATATTGATGGAGACAATGTCCTGTCTGACTGTCATTATTTCCTTGACCGTCTCGTCTCCGAAGCGTATTATTCCCTGAAGCATGCTCTGCTCGTCCTTTATGTCTTCGGTATCTGTCAGCTCAAGCGCCTGTTCCAGTTCGTTGACACTGAGCACGTGGTTCTCCTTCTGCACAACCTTCTCCGCAAGCATGCCGCTGCGCAGAAGTATGCTCTCGAAAGGCCAGAACAGTTTCCTGAAAAACATGATTCCGCGTACTGCCCTACGGCAAAAACGCAACGGATTCTGACGGCTGTAAACCTTTGGCATTATCTCTCCGAAAAGGAGAAGAAGAAACGTAAGCAATACTGTTATGCAGATGAACTGTAGCCAATATGCCTTCGGTCCGAAGTCGACAATTGAGGCAAAGATGTAATTGCAGAGCATTATTATCGTCACATTGACAAAATTGTTGGTTATAAGAATGGTTGCCAATGTACGCTCACTGTCATCGAGCAATGATTTGATCTTACGGTCTATCTCTGTCTTTCCGGCACTTATCTCGGTCATCTCAGCAGGCATCAGACTGAAAAAAGCTATTTCCGAACCACTCGCGAAACCGGAAACGAACAATAAAAAAAACGCCAATACAAGCGCGACAACAACTCCTAAGGTAGGAGAAATGAAATGAATATCAGATAAAGACTCTACTATCGGTAATGTATCCAAAACTATCAATCGAATTAAAACGGTTCATCATCATTCCCGGAAGCCTGTCTCTCACCACCGTCATGTGAAGCCCTTTGCTCTGATGTGACGGCAGAACTGCGGGAGGAAAGAATCTCCATATTCTCACCATATATCTCCGTGACATAACGGCGGACGCCTTTCTGGTCGTCGTACACGCGATAACGGATACGTCCCTCTATATAAAGCTTGTCACCCTTATGGATATATCTTTCGGCAATCTTGGCAAGTCCTTTCCACAGAACAATGTTATGCCAATCGGTATGCTCCGGCACCCGCGTCCCGTTCTGCAACGTATAGGATCGCTCGGAGGTAGCCAGACGGAATTGGGCGACAGCCTGATCCGCGTCATAATAACGTATCTCAGGGTCGTTACCCACGTTTCCAATAAGCATAACTTTATTCATACGGAAAAGAAAATGTTTTCACCTGCATGTCATTTCCACATTCCTAGATACTTGTAATGGAAATTCTTGCCTTTGGCGGAAGGGAACTGTGAACGGCTGTCGACACGTCCCTTCAGATGTTCTACAATTCTGTTATAGCAGTCAAGACCCGACATTGCCTTGCACTGCACTACAAAATGAGTGTCACGATACTCATGCTTGCCTGTTGACGGAATCATCACTACCCTTTTAAAATCAAGAGAGCCTTCATACCATCCCGGTCTTTCCTCATTCAAACGAGTCACTACTGTGGCGGCAAGGTCGCGCTTGTCCATCATCTGACCGCCCGACGAAACAGGGTGAAGAGCCTTTTTCTGCTTGAAATCGAGCATTGTAGCCGCTGTCGTCTTTATAATAATAAAGTACACCCGCTGTCTGACCTTATATCGTTTGGGGTAATACACATCACTGGCTGCATAATCGCGAATGTCCGCCTCAAGCCCCGGATTCATTCCAATCTCCTGAATAGAGCGCAAGAAAGTGATTGCGTCGTCAACATTCGTGACTAATGTTTCTTTATCAAAATATCTTAAATATAAGTTCATTGGATTGCTATGTTTCTCTGAGAAAGAGCGGAAAACGGGACTCGAACCCGCGACCCCGACCTTGGCAAGGTCGTGCTCTACCAACTGAGCTATTTCCGCAACAAAATAAAATAAATGTGAAGAGGAGGAGACTCGAACTCCCACGACACAATTGTCACTACCCCCTCAAAGTAGCGCGTCTACCAATTCCGCCACCTCTCCAACATATATAACACTCTGAATAGATAGTGCCCAGAACAGGACTCGAACCTGCACACCTCACGG
>ULSM01034567.1_pt1 | contig 12064 bp, 9 predicted proteins | sample 1956381 | NCBI WGS metagenome assembly ULSM01 (sample SAMEA4835710, study PRJEB28245) | human gut metagenome | biome: gut microbiome; material: fecal sample | place: Denmark | collected 2008 | reverse complement strand
CCATTATCAATCATGTGATCAATAATGGGGTTCATACTACTCTCGGCGGTATTTTTTTACTTTTTATTCTGACGTGCAATAGCTTTGCCTGCAGTACGCTTTGGCTTCTTAGCCACAGCTGCCGTCTTTTTAGGACGATGGGAAAGCACTAATCCCGTACCCTCTCGCTGAGCTTTTGCAATTGCTTTTTTCTCAGCATTTTCAGCACGCTTATCAGCTCTCTCCCACATGCGCTCATTATTTTTCTGACGGCGCTCTTCGCGCATTTGCGACTGAGTTTGCCGCTTCTGTGCCGGTTTTTCGTTAGCGTAAGGATTCTCGCCTTCTCTAAAATCAACAATTACCGGCGTACCCATAATATTTAACGCCTTGCGGTAGCAATTGATGATATAACGCTTATATGCATCTGGTACCTTTGAAACCTTGTTTCCGTGAATAATAATTCGCGGCGGATTATAGCCGCCGGCATGCGCAAATTTCATCTTAATGCGTCGTCCTCCAGAAATAGGAGGTTCATGCTCAGCTACTGCTGCACGCAAAATGCGATTTAAAGTTGAAGAAGAATGCCGGCGAGTTGCTGAGGCATAGGCTTCATCAATAGAGTCAAAAAGATTGCCTACCCCTGTACCATGTAATGCGGAAATAAAATGCACACGCGCAAAATCAACAAAGCCTAAGCGCTGATTAAGCTCCATGCGAATTTCATCTTTGACACTAGCATCTAAGCCGTCCCATTTATTTACAGCAATAACTAAACTTCTGCCAGAATCGATAATAAAGCCTAACAGCGACAGATCCTGATCGCTGATGTGAGCACGAGCATCAATAACTAATAAGGCTACATTACAATCTTCAATAGCCTTTAAAGTTTTAACAATTGAAAATTTTTCAACTGCTTCTGAAACCTTACGGCGTTTACGCACACCTGCAGTATCAATAACAATATATTTTTTATTATTACGCTCAAGAGGAATATAAATGGAATCACGAGTGGTGCCGGGAAAATCGGCAACAATTACTCGCTCTTCGCCCAAAAGACGATTAGTCAGAGTAGACTTGCCTACATTAGGCTTGCCGACAATCGCAAACTTAATAGGCAAATCAGAAAAAGGAACCTCCGGACGTTCTTGCGGCAGCTCAATTGGAGTTCCATCAGGATTTAAGCCATGCTGGCGAGCTCTTTGCTCTTGACGAAAAGCATGCCAGTCAAAACCGCCGCCATCTTTATCAGCAGGAACATTGTCTAAAAACTCATAACCCTTTTCCCAAACCTCACCATCCTGAAGCTCTTCTTCAGGAGGCAGATCTGAGTCCAAAGGACCTTCCTCTCTTAAAAGCGGAGCGATGGCCTCTTCAAGAAGAATGCCAACTCCTCTGCCGTGCACAACAGCAGTCTGATAAACCTCGCCTAAACCTAAGGCATAAAATTCTGCGCCTGCGGTCTCAGGATCAAGTCCGTCAACCTTATTAGCTACAACTGCACATTTCTTGCCCGCGCGCCGAATGTAATCAGCAACGCTGTAATCACCAGGCATAATTCCAGCGCGAGCATCAACTAAGAATAAAACCAGATCGCACTCATCAATTGCTTGCAGTGCCTGAGATGTCATACGCGAGGTAAGCCCCTGAGGCTGATCTACATTATCCTCGGCAATACCACCTGTATCGATGACAACATATTCACGACCATCATACAGAGCTCGTCCATATTTGCGATCGCGGGTAAGTCCTGGAAAGTCCGCTACTAGAGCATCTCTAGTCTTGGTCAGTCGATTAAATAAGGTAGATTTTCCAACATTAGGGCAACCTACCAAAGCTACTACTTTCATCTTAATCCTTGTAAGTGGGCTTACACAAAAGATGGGGCAGAGAATCTACCCCAAAAAAGAAATGATTTTGAATAAACTTGAAATTATATACCAAAACTTGAAGATTTTTCGTTGGCATTTTCCTCAGTTTGCATATCCTGTACAGGAGGCTCTTTCTGGGGAGCTGCTTCTTCATCTCCTAAATCAGATTTTACGCCTGGCATAATTCCAAATCCGGATAACTCTTGCCGTCTGCGTTCCTCGTAAGCTTTACGCTGTTTTTCGTATTCAGCTTTCTGACGCTCATATTCAGCCTTGCGGCGGTTATATTCAGCCAATTGAGCTTCAGCTTGACGCTGCCGCGCCTCAATCTGATTGACAATGTTAACTGCCTGACGCCGACGAGCATTTAATTGCTCCTGAGTAAGACCTATGCCTATATTAGCAAGTCCATTGTCAGGAACCTTGACTAGTGCTTTGCCAGCATTAAGCTCATTTTGAGCTAAAAGCGCTTTAGCACTGGCCTGACCATTTGGATCATAACGAACGAGTTCTAAGGAACCATCAGAGTAAAATACTAAGAGATTGCCATTTATAACTATCGGTGCGGTCATTAAAGCAGAATCGCTTAAATCATACATGCTCTCAATAGTACCGGTAGAAAGATTTATAAAATATAAATATCCTTCATAATCCCCTACCACTACATAGTTACCATAAATTACAGGAGCAGTTACATTACGATTTTTTAGCTGATTATTTCCCCATAACTCCGTATTATCATAACGGTTAATACAGACAACCTGTCCGTTATCCTCCGTAATAACAAAATGACTATCATCAAAACCTATAGACTTAGAGCTGTGATAAGGCAAACGATTGATAATCGCGTTAGTATTGAAGTCATAAGCAATAAAGCCGCCATTATAAGCTGTGGTAAACATCTTGCCGTCTAATAATAGCGGAGTTGCAGCCACATCTACAATGCGCTGTAAGGCATTAGCTCCGTAGCTTTCAGTAACGGTAATCTTATTTAAAGTCATACCATTTTGCTGCGACAAAATGAAAACCTGTCCCATAGGTCCGCCTACTAAGATGTAGTCATCTCCTACAGCTAAGGGCTCTGACTGCGATCTTAAATGCAGGCTATAGCTTGTATCTCCGGAACTCCATAATTTATGCCCAGATAAAACATCATAAGCTGTAATACAGCCGCTGCTATCTAAAACAAAAATTTTTGAAGTGGTCTGTGAAAATGCAGGTGCAGAAATAATTTCGCAGCCGATATAATCCTTCCACAGAAGCTTGCCGTCGCTTGCATTTAAAATATAAATGTAGCCATTTTCAGAACCTACAGCAACCTTGCCTGCATAAGCACTAACACCGCCTGATAAACGTGCCGATCGCTTGTTATCGTTTTCTTCTTCATCGCCAAGATCTGTTGTCCATAGCTTATTGCCCTTATCTAAAGACAATGCGCTTACATCTCCGTCACGAGAGGCAATATAGACAGTATTTCCTGCAACTGACGGCCGCATCTGAGAAAAGAAACTATCCACTCCTCCGGTAGATGCTGACCATATATATTGCAGGCTGAAACGATTATCAATCTCTGGGGCTTCAACTGGAGCTGCCACATCCTTATTAGCACAGCCAAAGCATAATAGAGCTAATAAAGGGGTAATTAAAAGCAGTCTTGATTTTGTCATAGAGATCCACCTTATGTATTTTGAAAAGGCCGGTAAAAGCCGGCCTTAATACTAATGAAGCTTAACACCTTCAGCGATAAGCTGATTATTATGCTCACCGGCAATCTTAAATGCAGGCGTATCGCCCTGAGCTATTACATCATCAAACTTCATCTGTAACAGAGGATTTATTGGAGTCTTACGCTCAACGCATAAGTCTAGGGCCTGTTTATAAGCATCATGAGCTTTTTGTTTATCTCCTGAAGCTAAATAAATATCTCCTCGAGTCTCTGCAATTTCAATTGCATATGCCTGAGATTCAATGGAATTTAAAATATTCTGGGCCTCATTATATTTTTCAGTCTGAGCTAAAATTCTAGCCTGGGTTAAAGCTGCATTAGGGGCAATTAAATCTCCGCCATGAGCTACAGCAAATTTAACATTAGCTAATGCTTTATCATAATCACCATGTGCCATTTGTACAGCACTTAAGTCTAAAGCTAATAAAGCTCCATAAATATCTTCATGCTCCTTGATAAAATTCTCAGCATCAGACTGCGCTGTAGAATTATTCATAGCAAGCTTAGACTGCAACTGATACAAAGCATAAGCCTGAGCCTGAGATTGCTCTAACTGATAGCTTTGATACTGACGATAACCTAAAAGTCCACCTAAGGCGATAACCACACCTAGAGCAATAGGTTTCCAATACTCAGACCACCATTTGCGGACAACTTGTTCTCTCTCGTGGTCATCAGTTAATACGTCCATGGTTTTTCCTTTAATTTATAAGTCTAAAATTTGTAAAATCTTTGCCGGAGCTTGGGCAAGTTCACAAGAACACTGTTCTGTATCCTGATTTAATAGATCTTTAATAGTAACAGAATTTGCAGAAATTTCTTCAGATCCTAAAATTACTGCTACCTTAGCCCCTAACTTATCGGCTCTTCTTAGCTGGCGCTTAAAGCTGCCGCCGCCGCAATGATTCATAATGCGCACCTTAGGCATACTGTCTCGCAAAAACATAGCAACCTTAGCCTGATAAAGTTCGCAGCCTTCTCCAGCACCGGCAATGTAAACATCAACCATATTCCGCTCTTTGATTTTACCTAGGGTAGTAAGCAACAAAATTAAGCGCTCCATGCCCAGGCCAAAACCAACAGCAGGTGTAGGCGTGCCGCCCAATTGCTCAACTAAGCTGTCATAGCGGCCTCCGCCACAAACAGTTCCCTGAGCTCCTAAAGCATCGGTAACCCACTCAAATACAGTTAAATTATAATAATCAAGACCACGTACTAAGCGATCATTGATTACATAATGGATACCAGCATCATCTAAAAATTTTAACAAACCTGAAAAATGACTGCGAGTTTCCTCACCGAAAAAATCTCTAAGACGTGGAGCATCTTTTAAAATTTCGCCAACTTTCTCATCTTTAGTATCCAGCACACGTAAAGGATTAGTATGAGTACGGCGCTTAGAATCCTCATCCAATTCATCAAAATGAGCCTCTAGGAATTTAACCAATTCCTCTCTGTAGGCCTTGCGCTCTGCAGCTGATCCTAAAGAATTTATCTGTAACTGCAATTTATCCATGATGCCAAGCTTCTTCCAAATGCTTGCAGTCATCATGATAATTTCAGCATCGATATCAGGTCCTTTTAATCCGAAAACTTCACAGCCAGTTTGATGAAATTGACGATATCTGCCTTTTTGCGGTCTTTCGTGACGGAACATAGGGCCCATATACCATAATCTTTGTTCCTGATTATAAATAAGATTATGCTCTAAGCAGGACCTGACGCAGCCTGCTGTACCCTCAGGTCTTAAAGATAAGCTATCTCCTGAACGGTCCTCAAAAGTATACATCTCCTTTTCCACAACATCAGTAACCTCACCGATAGCTCGACAGAAAAGGCCAGTCTTCTCTACAATCGGCATTCTAACTTCACTATAACCGAAAGAAGACAAAGTTTCTCTTAAGATATCCTCTACCTGCTGCCAAATAGAACTTTCTGTAGGAAGCAGATCATTCATGCCTCTTACTGCTTGAATTGCACCAGCCATGCTGTTTTTCCTTTTTAGTCTTTTTGTGCCGCAACTTTAGCACGAACACGATTTTCTATTATTGTAACGGCGTCTGCACAGGCAATTTTACCCATAAGAACGCCATTTTCATAAATCATACACTTTCCAGCATTAGCTCCGCATACGGCAATATCCGCATGCTTTGCCTCTCCTGGACCATTAACTACACACCCCATAACGGCAATCTTAATGTTTTCACGAATGTCCTGCAGTCTTTTTTCAAGCTCTGCAACAGTACCGACAACATCTATGCCTCGGCGGCCGCATGTAGGACAAGCAACAATATCTACGCCTCGTGAACGCAAATGCATACTCTTTAAAATTGCCCAGCCAACACGTATTTCCTCTACAGGATCTGCGGCTAATGAAACTCTGATGGTATCTCCAATTCCCTGCTTCAAAAGCCAGGAAATGCCAATTGAGGATAATACTGTACCGCCAATCAATCCACCAGCTTCAGTAACGCCCAAATGTAAAGGAGCATCAGTCTGTTTTGCTAAAAGCTCATAAGACTCAACACATAAATTAAGCTCTGAAGCTTTAACAGAAAAAGCATAATCAAAGAAATTATGCTCATCTAAGACCTCTGCAGCACGCAAAGCTGCTTCAACCATTGCTTGAGGACATGGCGAACCGTATTTTTCTAAAAGATCTTTATCTAAAGATCCTGCATTAACTCCTACACGGATAGGCAAGCCATTATCTGAGGCTGCTCTACATACTGCTTCAATACGCTCATGAGATCCTATATTGCCAGGATTTATACGTAAAGCTGCTGCTCCATGGGTTGCACATTGAATCGCAATGCGATAATCAAAATGAATATCAGCAACAATAGGGACTGGAGAGCTCTTGCAAATAGCGGCAAAACTCTCCGCTGCCTCTAACGATGGAACTGTTACTCTAACAATATCAGCCCCAGCCTCATAAAGAGCCTGCACCTGCTCTAAGGTTGCCTTAATATCATTAGTATCTGTCGAGGTCATGCTCTGTACACTAATCGGAGCTCCGCCACCGATTAAAACATTACCGACCTTAATCTGACGAGATTTTCTTCTTTCAATTGTCTGCGGATGCCATTCCATGCTCAAAACCTTTATTTAGTAGGCAAAGTAAAACTTACCTGTTTAGATGAGGGAACATTTACCTTACCCCCCATATATCTTATATTAATCTTTGCAGAATCAGATACCTGAATTGCTAAAGGCGGTATACCGCTAACGCTTATATTATCTCCGGCTTTAAAAACTCCCTGCTTTAAAACACGGCCGCGATTATCTGTAATCTTTAAAGCCACGTCGCCCTTAACTGAAATCCGGACATTATTCATTGAGGCTAAGCCTTCGCGACCTGTAAGGAAGGCACTTGAAGAAATATCCTTTAAATTGCTGCTTAGGCTAACTTCATTTTTATCCTCTTTAACTTCAGAATTTACTTCTTTAGCAGCAGCTTTAGTTTCTTTAACCTCTTCTTTAGCGAGGCTATCTTTATTTTCCAAAGCTCTATTTTCTTCTGACTGCTGTTCTGGACTAGAAGTCTTATAAGCATTTTGTGACTTATTCAAAGCTTCCTGCTTTATAGCAGCGAAATCAGGCTCACTTGGATTTACTTTCTTTTGCGGAGCAAACTGATTACCGCTGTCAACTTCTACCTCCGGGATAGTTAAAGGAATATCAACATCAGGGAAGTTATCCTCCATATTTTGAGAATTCTTTTCTAAATTAGCTTCATTTTGTGCTAAGGCCTTTGCCTGAGCTAAGGCCATCTGGGTATTAGGATCAATGCTTTTAACATTATCCGTTTGTATATTCTGAACACTGCCCTCAGGAGAATCATTCAAAGTTAGGCTGCCGCTTACAGCTGAAGCTTTTGGACTGCTAGAAGCTAATACTAATTCACCTGAAGCATTTTCAGCCGGTTTATCTTTGACTAATAATTTATAAAAAACGCCTGAAGCTGCAGCAAGCACTATCACGCCGATTACTGTATATACAAAAGAACGTTTAACCTCAAAGCGGCGTGGGGTTCTATTCTTATTTATGCTTTTTTGAGAGTTTTCTTCAACATTTTGCAAATAAAGATCTATTAAGGTCTGCGGATCAATATTTACCAATCGCGCATAATTGCCGATATATACAGATACGAAAGAAACTGCTGTAGGCTGATTTAAACGATCATGTTCAATATCATTTACAGTATTAACCCTTAACTGTAATTTTTCTGCGACCTCTCTGATACTAAGTCCTAAAAGTTCACGCGCATGCATTAAGATTGCACCAGGACGATTAGGAACTTCATCATCTCTTAAAGTTGGCATTACCGGTATTTTATCGGCATCAACAACTAATTCGTCTTGAGAAAAAGGATCCTCTAGCTTCAGATCTTGCTCCTTGCTGCCAAAAGAAGCATTTAAATCATCCGGACTATTTTCTTTTTGTACAGACTCTGAATTTGCCATAGTATTTTTTAAATCACTGATAGTCTTCTGCAAATGCTCTTGAGAATTTTTTAATTTGTCTTGAGCCTGCTTTAGATTGTCTTCTGCCTTATTTGAGGGTTTAGAAAGCTTAAGGGCATCCACATTCATACCAAATAAAGGCTCTTTAAGCGAAGTTTGCTGATCTTCCTTATTGAATTCATCTTTTGAAGGAATTGTAAAATTCTCTTCCACATCCTGATGAACTAAGGATTTAGGAAACTTTAATTGAGACTCTGCTCCTATATTAGCCCTTAAATTCTTAGGGATCTTAGAAGCAAAAGCTAAGTCTTCAGAAAAATCTTCCTTTTGCTTTGACGCATTCATCTGAGAGCCTTTCTCGCTAAGCTGCAAAAAACTTTCTGCTGTTTTCAGATTTTCGCTCTTAGTATCTAGCTCTTGTACTTGTAAATTATTATCTAAAGGCTTAGATCTTAAATAATCTCGCAAATTCTCATGATTTCCTTTAGATATAATCTGATCTTCTAAGCCTTTTTTTAAATCACTCATAAAACAACTCTATTTAAAAGCTCTTAGAAGGAATTTTTTCCTTTAAGAGGCGATCCTTAACTTGTCCTGCTAACTGTCCACAGGCTGCGGCAATATCATCTCCGCGAGTCGAACGCTTCAATACAGTAAAACCTTTTTCAATTAAAATCTGCTGAAACCGTTCAATAGATTTAGGACTAGGTCTTCTATATTCTGAAGCCTCATGTGGATTAAAGGGAATCAGATTGATCTTGCAAGGAGTATGGGCTAAAAGCCTACATAATTCTAAAGCCTGCTTAGGAGAATCATTAACTCCATCTAAAAGAACATATTCAATGGTTACACGTCCGCAATTAGCATTAGATTTATCTAAATAATTACGAACCGAAGCTAAAACTTCAGCAATTGGATATTTCTTATTTAAAGGCACCAATATATCGCGCAATTCATCATTAGGAGCGTGTAATGATAAAGCTAAAGCTACATCAACCTCTCCTGCAATCTTATTTATAATCGGAGCAACTCCTGAAGTTGAAATCGTAACGCGGCGTTTTGACAGAGCAAAAGCATAATCAGAAAGCAAAATCTCTGTAGTCTTAAGCACGGCATTTAAATTTAATAAAGGCTCACCCATGCCCATCATTACAACGTTTGAAATTGGCTTTTGCTCATTGTTTTCGCTAAAACCGACGCGAGTTGCAGCTCTGAAGACCTGACCTATAATTTCATGAACTTTTAAATTACGGTTAAAGCCTGAAGCCCCTGTACGGCAAAAGGCACATTTTACAGGACACCCCACCTGAGTGGAAATGCATAAAGTATTGCGATCTTCTTCTGGAATCAGAACAGTCTCAACTAATTGACCTTCTCCAATATCTAAAGCCCATTTTATGGTGCCATCAGAAGATTTCTGCTCAGAAACAATTTCAGGAGCGGATATTTCAGCGATTTGAGCTAAACGTTCACGCAATTCGCGCTTAATATTAGTCATTAAAGCAAAATCGGTAACGCCATATTGATATATCCACTTTAAAAGCTGCTGTGCTCTAAATGGTTTTTCTCCTAATGACACACAAAAATCTGCCATATCCTTAGGAGAAAGATCAAGTAAATTTAATTTAGCGGTCATAAGGAAATTCCTGCTTCAATATAAAACAACTGCGATCTTACATTATAACAATAATATGCACTTACCGACATAAAAGCTTATATGCCATATGCTAAGTAATAGCCCTTAAAGCTATATAAATATGCTCAAAATAACTTAAAACTAGGGAATATCCTTAAATTAAAGACTGCCGTTTGCTAAAAGCTTATCAACTAAAATAGGAACTGTTCTCGAGGCTTCGCCGTATATGCCGTCTGTAAAGTCCGATGCTACAGCACTTTTGTTTAGGTTTACCTCTAAACAGCGCGCTCCCACAGATCTTGCAAACTGACAAAAGCCAGCAGCTGGATAAACTACGCCTGAAGTGCCGATGGCAATAAATAACGAGCATTTTTGTAATTTTTCGTAAATTTTATCCATAAAATACGGCATTTCACCAAAAAAAACTATATCCGGACGTAATGCCTGCTTATGACAAAACTTGCATTTGTCAGTAGGCGAGGAATCGTGATCAAAGAAATAATGCCGCTGGCAATGAGTACACCAAATACTCATAAGCTTTCCATGCATATGAATTACATTTTGACTTAATGCCTTTTCGTGTAAATCATCAACATTCTGCGTAACAATGCTTACCTCGCCAGAAAATTTTTGCGGCCATTGCTGCTGCAATTTAGTCAAAGCCAAATGAGCTTCATTAGGAAGCTTATCTGCTAAATTACGTCTTAATTTATTATAAAAATTATGTACCTTTAAGCTATCTCTAGCTAAAGCTTCTACAGTGCAGACATCCTCTATCTTTTCCTGTTCCCAAAGACCGCTTTCAGAACGAAATACCGGGATTCCTGATTCAGCAGAAATACCTGCTCCTGTTAGCACCACTATATTCCGATACATAATTTCTCCTTGCATGCCCTTAAGCAAAATAGCTTAAGACTTATCTTTAGCTAAGATTTAAGGCAATTATGCCTATTTAGATAAATAGCTTGCCAATGCTCTAATCGTAGCGCCTGTAGGACCTGAGCTTAAAAATTGAGAGCCTCCTGGAAGATATGCTGAGCTTAGATCAATATGCAGCCAAAAAGCTTTTTTGCTGACAAACTTCTCAAGAAAAGCTGCCGCTGTAGATACACCCGGAGCACCTTCTCCACATGAAGTATTTAACCATTGCGCTCGATTAGCTTTTATGTAGCGATCATGAAAATTAAACAAGGGTAATTGCCAGACTAATTCTAAAGTATCATCAAAAGCTTTAAAAAAGCTCTGCGGTACTTGATTATTGCGGGCAACTACTGCACACATATCTCTGCCTAAAGCAATCTTAGCTGCCCCGGTCAAAGTGGCTTCAGAAATAATATTCAAAGCTCCGCTATTTGAAGCTTCAATTAAGCCATCAGCTAACACCAAGCGGCCTTCTGCGTCAGTATTACCCACTTCTACGCTAATACCATTTTGATATTTAATAATATCTCCAGGAACCATAGATGTTGCAGAGACCAAATTTTGTGCACAGCACAAATACAATCGAATATGTTTAGACGTGCCCAGATGAATTGCTAAGGCCAAAGCTCCGGCTAAATTTACTGCCCCTGTTTTATCAGTACGCATAGTATCCATAAACTTTGCACTCTTTAAATCATAGCCGCCAGAATCAAAAGTGATTCCCTTACCGACTAAGGCTACGTCTACTGTACTATTATCAGCAGCTCCGTCAGGAATATAATCAATAATTCCGAGCACAGGACTATGCATGCTGCCAGCTCCAACAGCCCTAAGTCCATTTAATTTTTCAAAATCAGGACTATTTCTATCAATAAGCCTTAAGCTAAGCGAGCCATGTTTTACCTGTCTTTTTATTATTTCATAGCAATTTTTAACTAAAAGCTCAGGATATACTTCCGCACTTGAGGCATCAGCGAGCTTGCGGCAGGCATAAACAATTCCATAAACTTCACTTATCTTCGTTACCTCATCTGCGCTCAAAGGCAAAATAAGCTCTATTTCATTTACAAGATCGTCCAGTCCCAGAGCAAATTGATAATAAGCTTCCAAACTCAAGACAGACTTAAGTTTAATAGTCTTCAAACCTAAAGACGAACATAAGCGCCCTGCTTGCGCATATGGATTTACACTATTGCAATCGACAAACAGAATATAGCCCCCATCATAAGGAGCAAATTTTGCATCAGCTCTTAAAGGCTCTTGAGGTTTATTTTCACATAAATCAATTATAAGAGCTTGTTTTGAATAATCTTTATCAAAAAATTTAATCATCTTAATCTTCTTTTATAAGTTTAGGAACTTTAAGACAAATCTCATCTGCAGCAAGTTTAATCTCTTCTTTGGTAGTAAATCTGCCAAAAGAAATCCGCAAAGAGGCCCGGGCCTGCTCATCGCTAAGGCCAAT
>ULSM01041490.1_pt1 | contig 12304 bp, 6 predicted proteins | sample 1956381 | NCBI WGS metagenome assembly ULSM01 (sample SAMEA4835710, study PRJEB28245) | human gut metagenome | biome: gut microbiome; material: fecal sample | place: Denmark | collected 2008 | reverse complement strand
CCCCCCCTGCCGCTGCTTGTGCTGTTGCTTGTCCTGCGGCTTGTGCCGTAGTTTGCGCTGTCGCTACTGTAGCACTTGATACAGCCTGTGAAGCACCTACCTGAGAAGCTTGCGCCGTTGTGCCTTGTACGGCTTTTGCGCTTGTTGCCCCATTGACTTTAGCAACTCCTTCGGTTTGTGACATATGTGTCACGCCCTCGTGCTTTCTGTATGCGCTCATATACTCTTTATACATATTTACATTCGACTTATCACACAGCCAATTCAATCCGTTTTCTGTAACATAAAAATCGTCAAAGCGTGGATCATATTTTATAAGACCTTGTTTTTCCGACTTTTTTAGAACGTCCATAACGTTTGACTGCAAATTTGCATCAGGTATGTTTTTTACATACTGCAAACTAAGTCGGTCATTCGGCAAAAAATAGTACATATCACTTTGCAACCCTGTAAACTGAAATGGCTGTTTTCCAAACAATTCTCCTGCCGCATTGCTTCTCGCTTTAAATAAACGTTGCTGAGCCTTCCTCGCTTGCGCCTCTCCTGCCTTATTCTGATTGCCTGCCAATCTTCTGTTCATTTTAAACTGAAAATAGAACTGTATGGCGGTTTGAAGAACTCTCCAAACACTGCCCAAACTCTCTGACTGGTCTGACATTTTCACATTCCCCTTTCATATATTAATCTCTTTTTGCTATCTCGCTTGCAACTTCCTGAAAGAGAGCATCTTTGTCAATTTCAACTTTGACAGCCCCCTTCTTTTTCTTTTCTTTCTTGTCCTGCTTAACGTATTGAACAGTCGCCTCACCATAGACTTCCTCGAAGAAATCTTCATCGGTAACTGATACCAAATCAGCATCGTTATAATCTCGTTCAAACTGTTCTCCAAGGTGTGTGTTGACAGCTCTTTCTTTTTCTGCCTGCGCCTCTGACTTCCGTTTTTCTCTTGCTTCTTTCACAGGTAGGAACTCTTTTTCAATATCAGTAAAGCAACGTTCTCTTTTCTCAGGTTGCCAACTGAAATAAACATCTTCGGCGTGATGAAATTCATCAGCTCGTATTTTCCACGTCTTAAACGGTCTGCCAAAGCCAACTAGGAAAACGCCTCTTCCTCTATGATCATCATTTTCTTTACACAATATATCAAGTTCATCAGGCGTAATGAGTAATCTTCTTTGTCCTTGTTCGCTTTCGTTTGTACCATTTTTACTATAAGACTTATTTTCTACCTTAAAGGTGGTATAACCTATCTGCTCCTCACATAGCCACTTGCGTATCTTATCGTCTCTCGACCCAAAGAAGCATATTATTCCGCAGTTTGAAAGGATATCCTTTGCCTCTTTTTCATACTTAGCTTCGAGCTGAGTAAGTGACTGGCACACGAATGTCATTCTCATTCCTAAAGAACGAATTGTCGCTATATCGTCTTTCAGCGTTGGAATTTTTGAAATCTGACAAATTTCATCGGCTTCAATATTAAGCAAGACTGGCAAACTGCCGCCGCATTTTTGAGATGCCATATACTTCATTCTTGAAATGAACTGCTGATAGAACATTGAAATTATAGGCTTAAATGTTGTCGAGCCTATCGGATAGATAACGAAAATAGCCTCTTTTGAATTTGGCTTTGTAAAGTTATCAAATTCCATTTCATCTTCTGATGTAAATTTTGAAACAACTTCGGTATACCACAGTCCTAACCTCTTTTGCAAGTTTGCGACAACGCCGCCAAGGGTCTCTTGTGGAAGTCCTTTCATTCCCTTATAGTTGAGTACAACTTTGTCCTCGTCCAAACCTTCATTTTCACGATCTATCGCATATTTTTCCATTAACAACGAGTATTCACAAACAGGGCTGAGTTTCCTATCCTGATAGTCAATGCTTGTGAGTATCTGCACAACTCGCTCAAAGCTTTTATTCGTTTCATCTTTTGACTTATATATGTACAAAATCAACGAGGTAAAGAAATCTTCTGCCGCACCAGTCCAATAGTCATTCCTCTCTCCGTCCTCTTTCGTTGCGTTCATGAAGTCAGAGCCAAGATTAATAACGTCCAATTCGCTGTTTATATACGCATAAGGGTTATAGTGATGCGACAAGTCAACGTCATAGAAATTAAGCACTCGTATGTTATACCCATTTTTTTTAAGCAGATAAGCACAATCCTGATAAACCGATCCTTTAGGGTCTATAACAAAATAGTTGCCTATCATTTGCATCACGTCAGGTTTGATAACACCTTCCGTTTTACCGCCACCTGATGTAGCAATAACAACTTTGTTCGTGTTTGTAATCGCCGCCTGCTTTACCTTATTTATCTCCTTGCCTGCGTTAAAGGACACATACATACCCTTTGCAACTGGAACTCCTTCGGGGTCTGCGAATTTTTTCTTTTCATCGTCACTTGCCCAACGAGCAGAGCCTTGTTCAACTCCCTTGAAAGAATATTCGACCTTTCCCATAAACGCCACTAGCATCGCACCGATAACCATAACGTGTACATACCACGTTTGAGCTAACATTATTATTCCAGTCTTAATATTCTGCAAGCTTTTAAGCCCATAGAAGAACTCTCCGTGTAACAATCCCCTTGCCGCTTTAATCAGCACCTTATATTTCAGGTTTCCTGCCGTACCTCCTCTTGCGGCATATGATGCACATATCGCAAGTGCTACAATCAGGTATAGCACCATGCAAACCACACAGGGAGCTTTGCTTTTCTTTTTTTCTTTTTTCAGAGCGTATTCTGCCATTTATCCACACCTTTATGACCTTAACATTTTATGTATTTTATTCGCCCATTATCTACAATATCCGATTATAATTATACACCTGAAATGCGCAAAAGTCAACACATAAAAAATATTTCTTGTAAAAAATATAAAAAATTAAACTTATGAGATAGCACGTCTGATTTGTGCTACATATGTCACAAATAACGCTATAACGCACACCGAAAAAAATTCGGTATGCGTTATATAAATCTACATCATTGTTGCCGCACTTGACATACTATTGTTTTGTTGCTCCGCTGCCAAAGCTGCCGTGTGTTCACTATATGCACGTTCAACTGTCTTTAAGGTTTTTATAACAGTATTTTCTTGCAAGCCTCTATATCTTGCCACACAGTAATTATCAGTATTCTTTCCTGACGAAAGTGCAAAATCAATATTCTGCTCAATACAACTTTCCTTAAATGCTTGCACACAGTCTTTCGGAACTTTAGCATACTTATAATCCAAACCCTTAGTATCAACAACCATATTTTCAAGCTGTCTCATATTATCCACTTTGAGATATTCAAACGGCATTTTGTCAGCAAGATAAGCTGATGCTCGTTCACGTTCCAACACCATATTAGATTTATCATTGTAAACGGGCTGAAATTCAAAGCAAGTTTTTCCTTCATCAAAATAATTTTCAAGCAAATTATTTAATTCCTTGCTAGTTCGACTGATTTTCTCAACATCTGATAGGCTATAGATTTCATATAATTTTTCATCATCGGGGAAATGTATTTTGATGCTTGGCTTACAGCTTGAAAGATTTTCTGCGTAATAGTCTGCGAACTTCTCACGCACATATTCCATACTATGTGATATTCTGTCTAACTCACTATATGCTTGCTCTAACTCAGCCTTATTTTTCATCATATTTTCTTTAGCCTTTCTGCTTTTTTTCATTTCAGAATGTCTAAAGACTTTGTTCACAAGATTAGGCTTTATATCTTTTAGCTTCTCAATATCCGTCTCAATAGCACTCATTCTGTTTTTGATTTCATCAATCTTGCTTATAGCCTTCATACTTGACTCGTATCTTTCCTTCATTGAGTCTATGGCTGTTTCAAGATTTTTGCCTTCAAAAAGATCTTTTTGATTTCCTGCGTTGTCTACTTTGTACAGCTCTATGTTAATAAGGTTTAGTGTTAAATCTATCTTATCCGCTATTTCAGGTAGTAACTTAACCGTCTGAATACCTTCATACCTTTTTGGCGGCTTTTCGCCGATAAGCGTATACAATTCATCACACGTTTTTGCATCAAAAGAGTAATAATTCTCGGGAGGTTCAAAGCCAACACACTGTTCAAAACATTCCATACTTGCTTTTTGAAGCGCATCTGCATCAGTAGTTATTCTATGCTCGCAAAACTCCGTTTGTTTTCCATTCAGATATATGGAAACAGGTATATTTTCAGTTTCCACGTTCTCCAAACCATTGGTATGATAAACATACGGAAGAACGCTGTTGTATGCGTCTACTATCTGCTTAGAATAATGATCGTAACCCTTTATACTCGCATTAACTCTATCTTCAAGAATTTTTGACTCTCTTAAATTACCGTGATTTCTGTAATATTCACTCTTGGCGGAGTACAGTTTTATTGCCGCTAACAGCTTATCTCTCTTTTCTGACATTCCTCTTATTTCAAACAGGCTATCAGCAATTTTCTTTGGCTCATGAATTTTAGGATCGTGTCGCTTTGTAAGATATTTTATATCATCTTTTGACAACAAACCTTTTGCGTAGCCCTGCTTAATGCTCTCTGCGCTATCATAAATCTCATAAATAACATTTTCTCTCCATTTTTCGTCTATAAGACCTAGTTCGATGCACTTTAGCACCGCCTCTTCAACACTTGTATAGCCCATTCCCTGAGCATTATCAAGACTTTCCAATAAATAAGACTCGAAATTGCAAATAGAAACATCTTCTCCGCCATAAGGGGATATATCTTCATATGTTCCTAATTCAGCTAACTCGTTTTCAGCTTCTCGAATACAGCTTTTGAGATATGCTCTCTTTATAGCTTCCTCGCCAAACAAATCGGAGTATGCCGAAAGTATAAGAGGACTTTCAGAGGGCTTTAAATCTTCAATAAGATACTTCCCAATGGTTTCTGTTTCAATAGGCAAATTCAGACGTTCTTCCCAACTCATACCGTCTATCGTGTTATCTAAAATGCTTCCCTTGCTTGGATCGTAAACATTAACTAAAACGATGTTTTCACTTTTGGCAGTCATATTTCCAAATGTATCAGAGCCAATTCTATTTTCTATGTATAAATTCTCAGACAGCCAATGACGGTTAATGTGCCTGCTATAGTATGCCGTATCTATATCGTCCGTATATGTTGCTATTACTTTGTCCTTATTTTCCTCGAAGAACTCGTGAAATGACTTCCCTGACGAATTGTACTGGTCGATTATATCAACTACATTCTTTTCGGAACGTTCTGCAATACGTTTGTCTAAAAGGTTACGAAAGTCCTTCTCTATATTCAAAGAATTAAGTTTTGCTTCTGACACCAACTGCTTCATTTCAGCTATGCTATGTTCCTCAGAAATAAAATCATTCGGTGTTCTGTTTCCTTCGGAGACAGCTCTCCTCAGACGATATATACCAACGTTATTGTTATCGAGGTCAAACGTTACCGATGCAATAAGATTTTTGCTTTGCTCGATTTCAGCAAACTCAAAAGCTGAAATTTTTTCAGCTTTTGAAAGTTCAGCATAAGTGTTATCCTTAGAGAGTTTCTCAAAGAGTACCGAAAGTCTTTTATCCGCTGCCTTAAAATAATCTATCTCACCATTATACTCTGTAGAATAGATTATTGTCTTGTCGATCGCACTCTGCTTTTCCTTCTCACTCAGATATATCAAATCATCAAAATTGAGATTTTCAAAACACAACTCATTCATTTCTTCCAAACTGTTATAGCTGTCTATATGTGCTACAACGTTGTCATACTCAGTTACGATGCGGAAATTTTCAAGGTCAGCCGATACTTGTATCGGAAACTCCTCGTCAGAGTCCGTGGTGTATGCAAGAGGCACATCTGACAGGTCTTGCACATCATCATATGCACTTGTATCACCAAACTCTGCTACCGAATAATCATTTATAAGTTTTAATGCAGTTCGTACCGCCTCGTTCAAAGGCTTTCCATTCACACTTGACATACTCTGCGCTGCACTTACAGTTTCGTAAAGGCTATTTGCTATATCCTGCGGCTCTATATCATTCTTTAAGACCTGTCCTTCCCACATTACCTTATCGCCGCCATATGCGCCAAGACCCTTCATATTAATGTTATTATGGCATTTGAGAGCTACGCCGCCGCTGTTCTCCCAGTCAATAAGGTTCTTGTTATAATCGTCATACAAAACGTCACCTTTGCTTATCCCATTCGGGATATATTCAGCCTTATTGTGTCCTATTTCTGTGAACAACCGATGTTCTCTGTCTATCTCAGGAAGATATTCGTCAAGCCACTCCTGCTTTTCAGCTTCACAGTACGGCGGCTCTCCGTTGACTTTTGCTGACAGCGTAAAGACCTCTACGTCTTTATGCTGCTCCATAAATAACTTGATGCCTTCCGTCATTTTCTCGTAAGGTTGAAGGTTACGAAAATAACCCTTCTCATACATTTCTTCAAGATAATTCGGAGAGGCATCGTAAAAACGTGCGACTGTACCGTCAAGGTCAATAAACAGCCTTGACTTAGTTGTCATTGTACTCATATTCAATTCAATCCTTTCAAAAAATTGTGCTACATATAGCACAACTAAAAATCACCCTATATGTGATGTGTGTTATCTTTAACTGTATTTTCAGCGTGTTTTTTTGCCGCATTAAGCATATGCGGATATAGCTTCCTGATTGTCTGATAAATGGTGTCGCAGTATATCACTGCAACACCATTTGTATCATCAGGCTCTATATCAAAATACTCCTCTATCGCAAACAAGCTCAGAGTGTCAAGGCTTATCTTGCCTTCCATTGCTCTAAATATAATCATCTGCGAAAGGTCAAGGAGTGGCTGTGCTATAACAAGTTTCAGCTTTTCGTAAGCCACAGGATTGTACTCACGAAACATCTTTTTTAAAAAAGCCACGTCTTTGTTTGTGTCTAAGCCAAGAAGATAAACCTTCTCACCATTGCACTCTTTATATATATAAGTTAAAAGTGAAGTGATCGCTTTCTGAACATCTTCTCTTTTTGCAGTGCATTTCTCATACGCCTCTGACAGTCCTGCCGTCTTTACCCTTTTAGCAAAGTTCGGATCATCATATGAGATTTTAAGGTGCATACTTGACGGCGTTTTAGATAGCGTTTTTAGTGCTATCTCCAAAATGTAATCTCTGTTGGATATGCCAGTTGTAAAAGTTGAGATAACAATGATATTCTTTTTCAACCCCATAATATCACCGCCTGTCTATTAAACCGTAGGAACGGCAGTTTGCTGTGCCTGAACTGCCTGCTGTGCCTGATTATTCGCCGCAAGTATCGCATCTTTATCGAATGTAACTTTTGGCAGGATAGTGTGATTTTCTCCTTCAATTCTCAGACCGCACTTATCAAGTACACGTTTAAACAAATCAGCTTCCTGCGACCTTACCGTAAACTGTGTCTGCTGTGTTGCTCTTGTGGTTATGCTTGAATACGGAATATTATTCTCATTCATAATTTTTATAATAGGCTCTGCCGTTTTTGCATCTATCTTATTGGTATAGAAAGGCACGTCCGCAGAGGTAGCGACTACCTCTTTATAGTCCATTGTACCGACCTTTGAAACTTTTGGAACTATTCTTTCCGATTTCAGTTCGCTATCATACAGCCACTTATTATTGTTTCTCAGGTATGTCTCTCTCAATTGCTCTTTGGTATAGTATCTCTTGTTTGGGTCTTCCGTCATTCTGTTCTTCGGGTGATTATACCTTGACGTTATCAGCCTATCCTGTTCTTCAGGAGAAAGCTGTGTAAACTTCCTTTTACCATTCTGACTATTGAGCTGTTCAGGAGTTATGACTTCTGTCAACACTTGTTTCGGCTCAACATAGCCAAGTTCCTTCTTCAAAGCCTCTTCAACATTCTTATTCTTGCCTCTGAGTGCATCGGATAATCGCTGATTAGCAACGCCAAGCTTTTGAGCCATTTGGCTTTCCTTTATACCGCTTTCAGTCATTTTATTTTTTGCCCAGACTCCAAATTCTGTGAAACCAAGCGTATTGGAATACTGGGCTTGTCTAAAAGAAGCAAGCGCATTTGTTTTGCCGAGAGCAATGTATGTCCTTTCCGCATCGCTCTTTTCAACCACAACGTTATACTTGCCCTGACGAGCAAAAGCGGAATAATTAATACCCTCATTATTCAGAAGTTCAATGTCTTTCTTTGAGAGATTTTCAAGTTTTACAAGAACAGTGTTTAATGCTTTCGCCTTGCTCTTCATATCTATGTAGGGTACTATGCCACACTCAACAGACAGCTTACCGTCACGATAATTCTGCAAGTCCGTGTCAACGGAATTGATGTTGTACTTTGCGACCGCAACCTCGTCCTTTGTAACTGCCTTTTTAAGAATGTTATATATACGCTTATATTCTTTTTCGTTCTCTTCTGCTCTTGCACGAACCATGAGATATTCCGTAGTATTCGGCTTACACTCTGCAAGGTCAGCAATCGCCTGTAGATAGAATTTTTTCATTTCGTATACATAAGGTATAGACTTGAAGCGTATAAAATTCACATAGGCTCTTCTGTCTGTCTTGGCAAGCTGCTGCATTGACATATCCTTATATCTGTCTCTCAGCTTAGTTGCCTGTTCCATTGTGAAGTGTTCAAAATCCCAGTCAATGTTTTTCGTCACCATATCCGCTTGTATGCCAATTTGAGCAAACTGAGCATCGGTCAAAACCGTTTCACCTGTCTCATTTTTCATAGCAGGAACGTCAAACATTTCTGCAAGTATTTGAATAGCATCATAATTCGAGCAGTTTTCAAAATACTGAACGACCTGTATCGGTCCTCCGCCAAGCTGAATACCGTGGTCAAACCAACTGTTTTTATTCAGATTGATATGGCAAGAAGGGTGGTTATCATCGGAACGTATTCTGCACCAACCGTCCTTGTACCTTACCTTAACGTCAACGCCATATCTCTGCAAGACTTCTACAACTGGAATTGCCCTCAAAGTATCGAGGTCATAAAATTTCCTTTTACCCTCAAAATTCATAGTCTCATATCCTTTCTAAAAATTGTGACACAAGTGTCACAACTAACGTGAGGCTGTGCCTCAACTACTATATATATAAAGCTATCGCTTCATACCAATATTATAATTCTCCGTCCTGCTATTGTCAATAGCAGGAAAGCACAAAACACAACATATTTTTTGCATCTTTACATCGTAGGAGTGTACGGAGAACTTTGATTAAACGTGGTAGTTCTGTTTTTATTCAAGATTGTGTTCATTTTATACTGGTCTGCTTTGTCATAGACAAGATAGTATTTATCACTTTTACCTTTGATATATCCAACGTTCACCTTCGACTTCACAATGGCTTTTATCTGATTTCTTGAAACGTTCTTTAGGTACATTGGCTGAGAATTAGATTTCTGTATAAGCTCTGCAAATGACTTTATTTGTGAAGCTGTTTCAAAGGCTCTCTCGTCAACCATATCATTATAATACAGAATATCATCGACCTTATCTTTATCAGTTTTTAGATAAACAAGGTTATACTTGTCCGCATCAGGTTTATAGTAAACAGCGGAAATAATATTATCAACGCTGCCTCTCAGCTTCATCAGCTCGTCACCTGTTATCATTTTGTACAATGGTATTGTACCACACTTTTGAGCAATTTCTCTAACCTCTGAACTGTCTTTAGCACCAATATTAGAGTTCACAAATGACTTATCAGGATAGATTTCATTATACAGCTTTTCGGCATCAGCCGCCTTATACAGCAGGCGGTACTTTTCTGTATTTTTGATTTTAGAATACGATACAACAAGTTCACTCTTTTTAACGAACTCAACTTCTCGCCCAGTAACAACATCTGAGCGAAGCCTACCCTCATACTCTTTAAGTTCTGCGTACTTTGACTTATTTCTATCGTATTCAAGCTTGCGCTGTCTGCTGAGTTGTGCATCTCTCTTGCGCTGTTCAGCCGATCTGTTATCCGTGAGTATTTTTGTTCCAAGTATCTCTTGTAGTTTATCTTTATTTTCCTTCTTTATGAAAACTGTCGCTCTGCCGTCATTAAGAATATTTGCAGAATAATAGATAGGAGCGTTCATAAGCTTTGGCAACAAACGAGCATCTATCTTTACGGCATAGTTTTCACCAAGAGACTGCATAAGCACATTCTTATTTATATTACCGATAACTCGTGGGTTTTTGTTTGTGTTCGATGTAACAGGATTGCGATACATCTTATACGAATAAATTTTCTCATTCTTATCCTTCGTGAACACCTTGTACTTTTCATTTAGTTTTGCCAAAGGCTTCATTGCTCGCAAGAGTGCAAGCTTGACAGAAAGTGAAAAATAAAGGAACATCTTTGCGGCGAACTTAGCAGAACGAGTTGAGAAAACCGCTGTCGATGTCATACTTCTCATTGCAAGTTTTTTCTGAAAAGCGGCTGTTGTTATTTCCGCATCTAATCTTGTCGATGTATCAAGCTGCTTTTTGGCAAGTTGCGCATAAAATTCATTATTTCCGTCCTTCTGTTCAAAGCCAATTCCATAGTACGGACGTAATTCCTTTGTTGCATCATTAACAACATTTTCGATTGATTTGCTTCTTGTATCGTGCGGTGCATATTTGCCCTCAACAGTTACGCCAAGGACTTTATCAATATTCTCCTTATAATACTTTTCGCCAAACTGACGTGCAAGAGTATTAGTACGGACTTTATGTTCTTTGCTATCTGAGATCGTGATATATGTATCACGATACTTAACATCAAAGCCATACTGGTTCATAACTCGTATGAAGTCCTCTTTTGTCTTTGCAGTTTTCAGTGCAATATCAAGAGCTTCAACAATTGGATATTTCCATGAAGCAGCTTTTTTATGTTCTTCAATGTGATAACTGTCAACCGATACATTATCACGGCTCGTTTTATAGCTATCATCAAGAACGTTCAGATTATTTGTTGCGCATATAAGGTTACTTTGATCCCTTATAAATTTAAGCGAAGTCTTATTATCAAGCCACTTCTTGCCTGTGGCAATATTGCAGGAATTTACTACAACATGGTTATGTACAAAATTTGCTCCAACGTGTGTTACTACACAAACCTGAAAACCCTCAAAACATCTTTCAGCCCATTGCACACCTATCTTATGAGCAAGCTCAGGAGAAATATTATCTTCTTTTGGAAAGCTCTGATAAAAGTGATGTGCCAAAATACCTTTGTCCTGTTTCCACATCTTACGAACGCTCTTCCATTCCTCAACCATATTTTGTTCTGAACAGTTTATCGCTGTCATAGCAAAACACTTAGGTGTGAGCTTAGTATGGCTTTTCAAAACATTAATGTATGAAGGTGAAAAATATAAATTTGCATTTTCAAGTTCCGCCATACCTTTTGCAGCATCGCTGTTAAGAATTTCATTAGTAACAGTTCCATGCTCTTTTTCGGTCAATGACAGGTAATACTTATATATTTCCTCTCCTTCGCTTTTATCAAGCTCCACAAACTTCTTTGTAACATAATCAAGAGTTGCGGTTATATATTTGTCCGAAGTCATTTTTGTTTTAATAGACGATACTGTTGCCATACGCTTACCTTCTTTCTGAATATATACAAAAGTAAATTATACCTTCGGGAACTTTCCTTCTGCTTTATCAAGCATTTCACTCATGTCATTTACGATCTCGACCAAAGCGTTTCCTATACTGGCAACTTTAAGAGCAAGGTCTTTCACTTCTTTTGCGTTCATATTAACGTATTTAACTTCGTTATCATTTAAACTATGCGTTGCATTGGCGGTGTGAGCTATCTGATTGATATTTGTGCCACACTTGATTATCTGACTTTTCACACGATCTATCTCATATACAGCCATTGCAAAATACTGCATAAAATCTTCAATGCCGTCAACACTATATATCTTCTTATTCCTAGCAAGAGCAAGAAGATAGTCCGACATTGAAAGCCTTGCATCGTCAGCTCTTTTCTTCAATTCTAATTTTTCTTGTTCCGTTACTCTGAAATTAATTTGAGTATTTCTCGTATCTCCCATTTTAGACCTTTTCTATAAAAATTAATTGAACGAAGTGATTTACTTATTTGTGGTTTTATTATACCACAAACAAGTAAAAAAGTCAATGTTTTTTTTGACTTTTTAGGGTATTAGGGTTCTCCCTAACAAGTGATATTGTATAGCGGACGCTATACAATATCTGTACTTGCTATGGCAGACCCAAGACGTGCGGCGCACGGCGCATTTTCGGTTTGCACCGAATTAGGCGCATTTTTCGTCTTGCGACTTCGATAGCATTTCATTCAGA
>ULSM01014809.1_pt1 | contig 12319 bp, 9 predicted proteins | sample 1956381 | NCBI WGS metagenome assembly ULSM01 (sample SAMEA4835710, study PRJEB28245) | human gut metagenome | biome: gut microbiome; material: fecal sample | place: Denmark | collected 2008 | reverse complement strand
TTCACAAGTGGTAAATAAGTGGTAATCGTTAATTACCGTTGAAATATTTCCCACAGAATCAAGGTTTTCACTGGATATTCAAATGCTGCCCCAATAGTTGCCGTTACCAGTTTTTAAAAAAATCCACTTCTGTAATCTTACGCTAAAATATACCTCATTTCAGTACATTTTCAGCCCTAAAAAACTGCCTTTCAAAAGTGGTAAACAGGTGGTAAACTTTTTTCAAAAATTGGATTATTGCCCGTAAATCAAGGCTTTTTCAAAGAAGTTAGTATAGTGCCGTGACAGATGAAAAGCACTTTTATCATTATTGCATAACCTCGCAAGTCTTCAAAGTCAAGTTGGGACAACCCCATTATTCCTGCACTCTTTACAGTTATCACACAACATAATATCATCATTTTCATAGTCAATATAATGCTGACTACATCTTTCACATTCGGCAATATCATGATGCGCACCACAATTCAAGTACATACCTTCTTCTGCTAAATTTTCATTAATGCATATATGTTCTTCAAAACATTCATCACAATAACTTCTATTAGCACCATGAAAATTCCTCCGTCTTTCAGAGTTTCATACCTAATAAAATCTGCGTATTCAGTAACCGCAATAGTTTTTACCAATTTCGTACTTCCTCCATGCTCGCAATATGTTTATGCATAATCGGCATTTTCAAGATATTCTCTCAATTCTACGTTGTCTTTATACCTCTCAAGATTCATTCGATATTCTTCGATATATTTTCTGTGTTCAATAAAATTAATTCCTTTAATGTTGTCCTTCAACGATTTGAGGAAGTCAATTTTTTCCATAATTAGTGGAATTTCACTTCCCGACCATGAATAAGATGAAGGAAATAGAGGGATTTCTTTAAAATCTTCCGGATTCTTGTTTATTTTTAGGAATTCAAGAATATATTCCAATTTCCAATCCGGCAAGACATTTACAACCATCTCAATAAGCTTTTTACATTTTTTAAGTTCCAAGCTGGTTTCTCGTAATTTTTCAATCAACCAATATTTCTTTCGTTCCAATATGGTTTCGTCAGTTGTATTAGTAAACAGCATATCGGCCGGTTCTTTTATATGAAAGATCACGTCATCATCTATAAGAACCTTAAATGCATATTCCACACATTCACGCCACTTATCGTCCCCCCATATTAATTCAATGATTTTATGTTCATTTCCATCCCCGCACATAGTGTCTTTAGACTTAATCCAGTCGACATATTCATTCCATACTGTAGGATGTTGCTCAAATATCCTTTTAAAAAGTTTGCCATCATAATCAATATGGCAATTATTTTCTATGGCACTCATATAAATACTTGCTAATGCAATAATATCATTTTCAAAGAAATTAATAATTCCTTCAACAGCAACATCATCATACACATAACTCAAAAAATTTGCCGACATTTGGGGATTAGACAATACCGCTTTTATTACCACTGCCTTAAGTTTACTATCGCGTTCACAATAACGAGCTACAACTTGTACTGCAGGGACTATAGGCTTATCCTTTGCCAAATTATTAAATACAAAGGTTTTATAATCATTAATAATCTTCTCATCTATAGTTTCTTCCGGCATGCATTCCCAAATAAATGCCATCCACTCGTCTTTCTTAGCAAACACTTCATTATTTATAAAACAATACGTAGCTTCATATCCAATATGATCAAGTAAATATTTTATTTGGCGGTATCCATTCAGGCTAAATGGAGCCTTAGCATCAAAATACGATTTAAGCACCTCCAAGTACAGCTCCGTATCACCTTCTATGATTTCAAAAACACAATTTAATCCTGCATTTAGATTCCATTGTTCCCTATCGCAGACTGCCTTTTCCAGAAACTTGCAAACACTAAATAATTCTTTGAAATCTTTCAAATCATATACACTTATTTCTTTTGAGATAGCTTCCTTACGCAATCGCTCATCTTCCTCTATTGTTCTACCTATCAAATGCTCACGAGTCAGCATTCTATAAATTCTGAACTCTGGATTTCGTGCAGCAATCATGTAGCGTTCGTCAATTTTTATGCCAAGTCGCTCAGCTTCTTTTTTGTATCTTGCAACAACCTTCGCATCAAAAAAATTCGGTGTATTCCTGTCAATTACACACTCATATATTGTATTAAAATCTGTCTGCAGATAATTCTTAGTGTCCTCTTCGTCCAATCCATTAAAATGAACTTCCGAAAGAATGCTATTAATAGTGTTATCATACTCTTCATTCTTACGTAAAATAGCCAAATTCTTCCATATTTGAGTTCGTATATCTGCTAATTCAGCAGTAAACCCCAATGTCATCCTCACAAAGTTGACTGATCTACTATTTCTAATCTCTTCTGTGAAAGATATTTCTGTTTTTAATGCATATTCTACAATCTGTAAATACAATATGCTATTATTATAGTTTTTCCCTTCCTCTGTATAGTCCCACAGCTTATCCAACAGGCGCATTTCATGATTATACTTATCTCTATACGAATATTTATCATATAAGAACCGCTCCCTTAATACAAAATAAAAGTCCATTATTAAGTCCGGTCTCTTTTCAAAGTAAAACATCAAAAGATCAATTGCATCTTCAAAGTTCTCTGTATATTTATAGCCTCCTAATATTTCTATTACCTTTATGGTAATATTATAATAATTTTTCTTAGAGTTAATATCAAAACTCCGCAAGTCAAAATCAACATTTGCTTCTTGATTGATATGATTCTTGATAATAAATAAGGCCTTATCAGGATCAACTTGATAAAATGACTCAAGATACTCTATATTCTGTTCCGAAGGTGCATTATCCCAAGCAGCAATTATTGAATCTTCAATATATTTTGCACACTCTTTTGAATGGAATATTTCCATTAACGTGTTCAGTGTATATACAATTTTATTCCGAAATGTAGGAAATCCAATGGAAATCAAATTTTCTACACTTATCCATCTTTTCTCAAACAATACATAGTACAATATATAATTGCCGAAACTCTGATCCGCAATTTTAGTTATCTCGTTTTTAAACCAATCTACCAACTCTAAAGAATACAAATTTTCAATTATATCATCCTCAAGAATTTTCTTACCGTACAAGTTCTTCATCTCACTATACAACTGGTTTTCATTATGTTTTACCGGACCAGCTATAGAGATGAAAAACAACATAAGAATATCTTCTTTTGTTAGCTTCGCTTCATCGATAATTCTTCCATAATAATTTTTAAAAATATCTTCAGCATTACGTATTGCCTGATATCCGTCATTTATCGATCTCATACCGGCAAGAAAAGCAAGTCTTATATTTCCATTTGCAATCTCAGCAATCTTTTTAAGATAATCTGGATTCACTATTTCTAAATCAGATTTCAAAATATCCTTTATTTCGTCATCCTTAAATCGACCAATTTCAATAATATTAGGTAATACATACCGCGATACAGCATCTATTACTCTCTCTTTAGCATAATCTCTTACTGAAAAAAGTAGCTTTACATCAAAATCTGTTGGCAACGTTAAAATAGTATCAAGTACATTATCTAAGCTTACAACCATATTAACATCATCGAAGAATATCAAATATTTTCCAGAATCTGAAATATAATACTTTATATCCTCATATAAAAAATTCCCATTACTTTTGACGCAGAAAACTTTGGTCTTTCCATTATCTTGTTGTCTACACACTTCTAATGCCAATCTTGTTTTTCCGATTCCCGATGCCCCTGTCAATATGGTCACTTTGTTATTAATTATACTAGTACATGTCTCGGTAAATTCTGATTCTCGGTGAAGGAAATCACAGTTAATAGGTGCATTTATACCATTTGCATCGTATGATTTAACAAAATCTTCTACCTCAAAAAATTGATTTGTATCGATTTCAATGCCTAACTCATCTTTTGCAATATGCGGGTACAAAAATGCAAGATCATGCGAAAGCGTATCTATTCCGATAAGTTCAATTTCTACGCCCTCAATAGTTCCCATAATACTATCGAATTGTTCTATATGAATATTCGTAGAACAGTAACCACAAATTATTTTTTTAATTTTATCCTTAGGAAGTAATAGCTTCGATTTATCATAACATGATAAAATATCGTCGCGTATTTTTTTGGCTGACTGCGAACTCACAGTTCCATAATTAATTAAGATATATTTTTTATCATCAGTTAAAACATAGGCGTCAGGTGTACCCTTTGTCGTTTTATTAGTGCCGGTTTGTACTCCCAAAGTTTGAATGTTATTAAATTTATATTTTTTGTACAGATATGCATCAAACAATTTTTGAAAAGCTCCACCTTCCAATTGCATGATTGCATTTTGAATAAAATTAATATTATTCATCTGAAATCCTCTTAATATTTCTTTATTAGGCAGTCTATAATACATAATTTCATGATTTTAGTACTACACTATATGAATTGTACGCCTTGCAAAGCACACAAGAGATTTTAGTTTACACTTTTTGAAAATTATGATTCTTGTTCCCCATCCAATAGATACGGACATTTTTGCTCCCCTATTACTAGGTTTTTAATGGCTGAGAGTTTAATACTCTGTTAATGTTACTCTCGGTTTTTGACAGGATCAGCTACACAAAGCAACTCTGATCTGACTGCCATTCTCGTCCAAAAATAGAAAGTCCATGCATCCATAAATTATTATATCAAAAGATTCATCCTTTCTACTGCTGTCTTCTCCATTTTTTTCATATATTCTTCCATATATTCCCAGTCGGGCGATGCATCTTTTTTTACTGGAAGAACAATTACTTCTTGCTTTAGGACTTTTTGTGTACACATATCTGAAAAACCATATTTGTAAAAGAACATCTTTTTAATAGATGAAGCCATAAAGCAACCAACATACTTGTTAATACAAATTTTAGGTACAAGCACATTAACATGCCCATGTGCAGTCACGAAAAAATTTGCCTCCTGAAAATAGGCATTTCCAAACATGTCTACTGTTAACGAATTTGCCGCATATAAGGTGCTTTCACTTTCTGCCGAGATTTTCATCAATAATCCATTATTAAAATTACTAGGTGTTATTAATGGTATATCTCCATCTTCAACCTTTTTCACCTGCAGATCACCCTTTGGTAAAGAGAAATCAAAAAAATCAGCAATCGGAAATTCCCTCCAACCAGACACATCCATTGACTCTTGTTTAGATAGACTTACTGCCTGAAAACTATCTAACGATTTATCTACTTTCTTTTTAAGTTCCTTCATGCACTTTTCCATACCACCCCAATCTGGCACAAATCCTTCATCTGAGTATCTTTTTTCAGAATCATATACTCTTGATCCATCTTCTTTATACTCAATTGGCAATTTAATTCTTAGTTTTCTAAGATTATCACTTGTCAATGCATCATTATAGCCAAACTTTTCTGCCATAATTTTAATGATTGTACAAATAAATAGTGCATTATATCTAGTCAAATTTAAATTGTATAAAAGAGATATTGCCGACCCAGCACCTCCTCTACCCAAAAAGTCTTCTTCCTGAAAAAAAGCGGAGCCATCTAATGGACTTACCGTAATGCATTGCCCTTTTTCTATTTTTTCATCTGCCATAGGTTCTAAATATGATACAATTCCATTATTAAAGCTTCCAGAAGAAACATACGGGGTTTTTCCTTCCGAATATGATTTGATTGTTCGTGCAGCAGGTGACTTAATTGTAAAAAGTCTTGATATTTCAAACTCCTTCCAATTTAAAAGACAATCTTTATTATTAATATTAATATCACTTTTCATTATTAGTTTTGCCTTTCAATGTAACAGTAATACTTTGGTTCTCATTTTCAACAACCTTGCTCGAATATACTATTTTATCAAGCAGCTCTTTTCCAAATGCTTTTACGTCAATGCCTCTTTTATACATTTCATAATCCATCATTGTTTTCAAAAAGTCTTCTTCACAAATTTCAAATGGTTTCTCCGGCATTTGATATGATAGATGTTCTGTTGGGTTGATTATTTGTCTCGTATTATATTTCGGGTCAACTCCATCATGAATAGCCTGAATCCAATAATTTTCTATATCGTCCCATCTATTTTTAATATCCTGCCGTCCTTGATTTTTAACTGTTTCTAATCCATCTTCCTCTATATAGTAACCTATAATATTTTGCTCATTTTGTGGCTTTCCACTTTCAAATACAAAGATAGACGCTGTGACTCCTGAAAATGTTTTTTCCGGCAATTTAACAATTGTCGTAAGTCTATGGTCTTTTAATACCTTATTTCCGTATTTTTTATCTAATAAATCTTTCTCTAATTTTTTGTCTGGTAAAATAAATGCACATGTTGTCCCCGCTGGCACACTGTCAAGCACGTTCTTTACGATTGTCATACATCCATATGTTCTCTCAAATGGAGGGTTCATCAATACTTTAGTTACACTTTTGCCTTGATTTTCCCCTTCTAATTTTACATATATATCGCGTATCCATTTAGACGCCTCTTCAGTTCTTGAATCCAGTTGTTCTAAATTTGTTTTTCCGTCTTTATGAATCAACATATTTGCACATGCTAATGCATATATCTCTCTGTCAAATTCTATACCATATAGTTGCTTACCTTTTATTTCCGTAGCCTTCTTGGTATTAATGCCACCTGCTTCTTTAATCATATTACACATTGACTTGACCAAAAAAGCTCCAGAACCACAAGCAGCATCCAAGACAACATCTTTTTGAGTTACATCAATTAATCTATACATAAAAGATGTAATATGATCAGGTGTAAATACCTGTCCCCTTTCTGATTTTCCTTTATATCTGTTAAATTCATTAAAGAAAATGGCCATTACATCCTCGCCATTCCATTTGTCCGATTTAATCAAATCAGAAATTTCATTAACCCAATCAATGAAATTATCTATTGCAACTTGATTATTCGTAGTATTCATTTTAATCTCTGAATATACTTCACAAAGTAAATCAAGTTTTTCGTTTTGCTTTTTAGCTTCTTTCAATGACTTCGATAATTGATTTAGTATTGTTTGATGAAATAATGAATATTCCGTTCCTTTATGTAGGATTGCACCTTCCTTTACAGCAACCAATGCACATGCAGTAAATATCATTCGATGATTTAAATTCTTCACTCCGAACTCTTTATGTAAACAATTATTTATTTTCTTTGTTAATTCATATATTCTTCCTTTGTCAATTGTGTCTGGAACAAATAACTGTGTGTAATATTCCAATCGTTGAAGTTTTGCTGCTGGCGAAATTACTTCTTCTTGATTCATAAATACTCGACAATCTTTTCCATTATATAAAATTCCTGCTACTTTGGTATAGTGCTTTTGTAATATCTCTATGTTCTTAATTAGCTCTGTCTCCCATTTTTTCTTTAAAACGTCTTCTTTCTCAGATTTTGTTTCAAGAACAATTGCTACTCCATTTTGATTAAATGGTAAAAACCATCCATCAGGCTTATCGCTTATTCCCATAAAATCGGATGTTCCCAATTTTGTCCCTAGCTGAATGAACGATGTTACCTGTCCTACTCCTGATAAATAATCTGTCGTTTCAACATTATTTCCTTTGGCATCAATAAATCCTAATGTAATCCCTGCCTGATTCCTAACCTGATCTTCCGTACGAAATGTCATTATTTTTGCCCTCCTAAATGTCTGCCCCATTTTTCTTTAATCTGCAATATCTATCATATGAAATAATTACGTTCTTCGGTTTGTTGTTTTTGTTAACAATAACAACATTATCCTTCTCAACTACTTCTTCAAAAATGCGTGAAGCTTTTCCCCTTAAAAATTCTGTAGCTGTATGGTTTTCAGGTAAAAGGATATTATCTTTTTTCATTTTCCGCCTCCTTGTGATATTATTATTTTTAATATATCAAATGTAATTACTTTTTTCAAACAAATTATATATAATTTGTTTGCTATTCTCACAATTACTTTTTCTTACCATCATCCCAATTTTTCTATTATTCTGTGCAAAAAAGCACCAGTTTCCTGATGCTTCAAAACTTTCACATGTAATTAATCATGCTCTGTACTATATAATTTCTCGCTTATCAAATGCTTGATATTATCTGGAATCATTTTATTCTTATCTTCTACCAATAATGTATCATACTTTGCAATGCTTGCATCTTTGGAGAAAATAAAATCAACGATTTCCCCATCATTACTCTTTTCTACGGATGTATCCTCCACTCGTAGTGACATAGGAAGAAAAAAGTCATTAATCTTCTTACCATTTACATCTGTATTTTCTGTAAGTCCCAACGTAAATTCCAGATTAGTTACGCTTAGTTTGTAAATAATTGTAACCGTCTGCATCTCCTTAAGGATACACACCATATCATTTGTCAACTCCGGTAATCTCTTTAAGCAGGGCAACTTCTTTCTTACATTTGCATAAGGATGCCTTGCATTAAAATAGAACTGGCTACTTGTAAGTTTTGCCTTTTTTGCATTTTTATAGAAGTCCTTTGCAGAAAGTTTTGTCTCCACTCCTGTTAAGTGAAGAAAATGATCTATCGGAAAAGAGACTTCAAAAAACTCTTCTCCATATACATATAGAAATGTTTTACCAGCTAGACTCTGACTATATATACCGGCTGAATCTATAATACCTTGTCTTATTGCATTTTTCTTATCTGCTTTTGTTGCCATCCATACCTCATACGTAAAGAGGAGTGTGATACTTAACCACACTCCTCTAAGAATTTGTTTTGAAAAAGAGTTTTCTGCTGGTTGTCAGCCTCGGTACCCAGTTAAGATACCCATAACGACGTGGAAATCATTAAGTCCCCCACGTGGACTACAGCTTTATCCAAGCTGCCAGGCTCGATGCCCAGTTAAGACATCTTATGAGATGGAAAATTATCCTGCTCCATCTGCAGCCCAACTTTTAACGATGCCCTTACATCGAGAACATTGCTGTTCCTACTTTTATTATACTCAATTCAGTGAAAAAAATCAACCCATACCAGGACTTTCTAATTATTTCCAAATGTCCCTTTTCCAATATCCACAAAATAAACTCCATGTTTTATGGACCTACTTCTTAATTTTGATTGGATAAAAAAGTCTCACCGGGTTGCGCATGAAAGTCAGAGGCTTGGTGAACTCTGTTACTACTAATATATAACTTCTGTTACTGCTGTCAAGAGGCTTTTTTATCGAGGGCAGTCAATTAACAAAATTTTGCCTTTCTAGGAACCCATATAAAATAAGGGTACAACAGGGGTACAAATCACTTTCAAAGTCCCAAAATTTCTTGATTTTCAGGCATTTCAGACAAAAATACGGTTTCTGCCGTGGCAGATGAAAAGCACTTTTATCATTGTTTTATTTCTCCTTGTTTTTCCCCGGAATGCCCTGTTTTGCAAGGGATTTCGAGGATTTTTCTATTTGTTCTGAAATTACAGATTGTGGCAAATCAGAACAGAATTGAGCAAGTTATTACTACCTGTTAGTAGTAAAAATAGTAATAAAAGGAAAATACTTACTACTAAGGATTTTCTTCAAATATTTCCTTTATGCTAAAATATGGTGTTGAACTATTGCTTTCACAAAATGAATATACATGATATTTATGTTCTTCTCCATATTTGTCGTTGCACCTAAAATCAAACTGGATGCTAACTTTATCCTCTTGTATTTCTTCAGTTTTCAATTCCACTTCAAGTTCATCATTAGCCTTTATCACATCATATTTGACTGCATTCGGATACTTCCAAATCACATTTTTATCTTTCACCACACATATTTTATATACAAGGATTTCATTCGCTACATTATCAGATATATTTTCTATTTTCACTTTCATATTACTATATCTTCCATTGCAATACAAAAACTTAACACGAAATCGAGGCATATTACTATCGTGTTCTCGCTTTTCCTGAATTGCTATTCTTTTATCTGATTCTTGTTTAATAATTTCGTTTTGATGCAATGACAATGCTCCCAAAATCACCGTACCAGAAAAAGCTAAAACGCCACCATAATATTGTAACAGTTCTCCCGCACTCCATTCAGCCACAAAAAAATCATAATCCTCTGTCGGATGAATTTTAAACAAACAATGAATCGCAAATGGAACACCTATCACAATAATTACAAAACATATAATTACAAAAACTTTATGCCTTTTTATCCACTCAAGCATATGTATTTTCCCTTCTTCATACATTAAAAGACGCCCTGCCAAACAGAGCGCCCATAGCATATGTTAGTCTATTTTCATAAACTATTATGCTGAGAGTTTGCTGTCCACCCAGTTAATCAAACGATTCAAAAGATAATCAACAACGCAGTCTGCAAAGTCCTTGGTAGGTTTCTTTGCACACTTAAAAAAATCAACTGTTGCAATACGAAGTTGTTTCTTAGCCTCTACCTTTAAATCAATTTCCTGATGTGATACAACGATTTCTGTGTTTTCATTTGTCATAATAACGACCACCTTTCTGTAAACAATGGTGCTGGATACAGCATCCAGCTCTTATAACCAAAGTCCAGTGACCATGACATTATCATCACAGCTCTCTGTTTTAATATAACACATACTCCTATCTTCAACAATATGCTAATAATCTATTTTGAACGATTTATAAAATCCTCAAAGTCACAATTACCATCATAGAAATAATCATACTTTTTCTCGCTCAATACAGTAAAAAGTTCCTTGCAAATAACAGACTCTGCCCCTAAAGATTTTATCATTCTTCTCACAAAATCTTCCATCGCATAATTTGGTTCTCTTACCGATTCAGGAAGATTACCTTTATCAACAACGAACACATATTGAAATTTTCCATCAATAATTGGTATTTGCTTTATCAGCCATTCAATTGATGGTTGTATACTTTTTCTATAAGCATACAATAAAACATCATTTTTCATCTGCGACATTTCATCTACTACTAATGATGTCACATTTTTCATACTTAAAAAAATGTCATCTTTAATCTCCAAAGAATCATCTTTAAAACATTCTAGCCATTTCGTGAATTCTTCTGCATTACGTCTGTACCTATCATTAGGATAATCATACTCGCTTAGCAACGATACAACTTCTCCAATATTTATAAAAACATCTCCATCAGATGGTCTGTAGTCCTTAATAATTATCGATTGATGAATAATATAGTTTCTGAAATCACAGAGAAACCTGTACCACTTTTTCATATTGTAATATTTCTCTGTAATGCTCTTTAATGAAGGTTCATAACTATTAACATATTCTTTATACCCATATACTGCATTAACAAAATTCAAAAGTCTTTTATTTATTTTCCAAAATTCATCAAAATCATCAATGGTTATCTCAAGAAAGTCTTTAGCGCACGAATCAATAATAGTATGCATATCCACCAAGAACAAAAATTTATCTAATGTTTTTAGTTTTGAATCAAATTCTACATCATATTGATAATCAAACTTAATACCAGACGAATGAAGCTCTCCAATCTCAGGATTACTACAATATTCCAATTCAAACATATCCTCACCACCTCTTCAGTATTATTCTTTTAGCCATGAGCAAAACTCCACATACTCAGTATTTATGCAGGTTTGCAAGGCATGGCAACCTCTTTTATCACTCCAAATTTATAGTAACAACCAGCTCCAAATGGTATTATTAAGTTGTCAAAATCCGTCTTTTCACTTCACAACCAGTTGCAAAGTTTTACGATTCACTTTTTCTGAATCTCGATTTATCCTTTGTCCCTGAATTCCCTAAAACCGGACGAAAAGGCTTTTCCAATCATGCCATGATTTGTTCGTTTATCGTTATGAAATGTGAAGGCTTTTCAATGATTACGGATCTTGTTGATTATCTTAACAACAACCTTCTAATCGCCCATTACTGCGGTTTTGATATTTCTGCTCCGTTGCCTTCTTACTGGACGTTTGATCGTTTTCTAAAACAGCTTGATAACGATGTACTTTCATCCATTATGAAATCCCAAGTTCTTTATCTTTCAAAACAAGGTATTGTTGATACATCTTTTATTGGTTTGGACTCTACTCCGATTGCTGCAAACACTTCACAGAATAATCCTAAATCTTTTCTATCCAACAAATTTAAGCCTGATAACCAGCCCAAAGCAGATACTGATTGCAAACTTGGCGTACATACTGCTTCTAACCAAACAAACGAGAAAAAGTATGAATTCTACTGGGGTTACAAAAACCACGTCCTTGTTGACTGTATTTCAGGTCTTCCCATTTATGAACTGACCACTACCGCCAATGTCCATGATTCCACTGTTGCGCTTGATATTTTGGCTGACACACAT
>ULSM01003783.1_pt1 | contig 12435 bp, 10 predicted proteins | sample 1956381 | NCBI WGS metagenome assembly ULSM01 (sample SAMEA4835710, study PRJEB28245) | human gut metagenome | biome: gut microbiome; material: fecal sample | place: Denmark | collected 2008 | reverse complement strand
TCTTCAAGTGTAGTGTACTCTTCTCCGTAAGTCCAAAACTCTGTATAATGTGTATTAACATATTCCGCTTTACTATTGGAATACTCTTGTAATTCCTTTTTCATCGCATCTATATCAGCCTGCGTGATTTTATCACTTCTGCTTGTCATGCTTGCCACAACATCACTTTCTTCACCATAATGCTTGACCTTTGCATCGTCAATCTTGACAGCCTGAATTTTGAAGTTATATGAAGTTTCGGCATTAAGATTTTTTACAATAAACTGAGTGTCTGTGGTTCTGCCTATCTCAGACCAACTTTCACCATTATCCTTATATACCACATACTCATTACAGCCGATCTTATCCCACGAGAGGGTAACGCTGCTTTCGGTAACGGAAGATACATTAAGTCCTTTTGCCTTTTGAGGTGCGGTGGCTGTTGCCATACTGTCAGACCAGTTACCATACTGCTTTGATCCGTCCACGATAGAATAAGCACGAATTTTAAAGCTCTCTCTCGTGGCATTTGGCAGACCTGAAACTACCGCATTTGTTTCTGTTACGTCTGCGACCTCGTTATAAACGCCGTTCTTTCTCATTCCAACTGAATAACCGTCAGCTCCGCTTACACTGTTCCACGATAAGCTTATCTCGCTGTTATTCAGAGTATTGGACTGTACACCTGTTACCTTTGCAACGCTCGTTGTGGCAGTAACAACTTTTGAATGTTTGCCATAATGGTTATTGCGTTTCTTCTTATCGTCCTTCTTGCAAGCCCTTATTTTAAACTGATACTCTGTCTGTGGTGTGAGTTTCTTAACGGTATATGACGTTCCTGTGGTCTTGCCTATCTCCTTCCACTCACCGCTTATGTACTGAAAAACACGATAGTTTGTACAGCCGATTTTCGTCCACGAAAGCTTTATGCTGTCTGAATTTACAGAAGATACTTTCAAGCCCTTGCAAGGCTGAGGGTTTGTGGCGGTGTTCCAATTGGAAGAGTATGAGCCGTATACCTTTTTGCCCTTTACCTTCTTATATGCTCTAACCTTGAAATTCTCTCTTGTGGCATTTGGAAGCTTCTTTACGGTGTATGTTGTGCTTTTGGCATCAGCTACCTTATTATACTTTCCATTTTTACGCATATACACGGTATAGCCGCTTGCGCCCTTGACCTTGCTCCATTTAAGCTTTATCTCGCTGTTGCTCAAAGTGTTTGATTTAAGACCTGTCACCTTCCCCACACTTGCCGCCTCTGCGGTTATCGAGGTTTCTGAAAAAAGGTTATAGTGTTCGGCAGTCGGAGCATATATTCCTGTTCCTATCATCATTGTCGCCAGTATAGCCGCTGTTGTTCTTTTAACGCTGTTCTTCATGGTATCTCTCCCTTTTTATCATTCATAAGCTCCGATATATTCCGTTCTCTTACCGCATATCGGACACGGTATCTTATCATCATGAGAAGCAGATATGATCTGTTTCGTTGTCTCACACAACTCTTTACAGCACTTCGGAAGAACTTTTATAACGTCCTTATCGTTTGCCAAAACGTTCGGTCGGACAAGCTTATTAAATCTAACGTATTCGACCCACCCTTTATTATCAAACATAGTGAATTAAAGCTTATTTCGACCGACTCCAAAGAGTTTATCAAGCCTATCTGCATTTTAGTTCCTTTCCGATTGTGCTATATGTGTCCGCTTTCCGTTACTGCTGCTTTTCCTTCTCATAACCTTCACCTTTGTCTTTTTGTGCCTTTCAAACAGTTCTATCGTCATAATCGCAACTATAACAAATGCAAATATTGCTCCTATGGCAACTATCACCGTCAGCACTGTAGTTATATCAAAGTTCATTCGTTATTCTCCCCTTTTCGGTACATATTTCATCGCCAATTTCCACCATTATATTTCACATCATTTTTTATGATTTTTCAGTGTTTCACCAAAGAAGCATCATTGACAAATGATGATTTTGAGCATTTTCAGAAACATCACGAATTTTACGGAGCGTATATTTTGTTATTTCTTTATCTGCACCGCCTCGCTGCTCTATAATATCACACAGCAATTTTGCATCGGCAAAACTCAAATTCGTAAAGTTATAATCATTTACAGTGTCGCAATCAAAGTCATTGCTCTTTTTGCCAAATTCATTCATAATGTTTTCATTTATTTCAAGCATCACTAAATCCGTGTCAACTTCTGTTGCAGTCATCGCACCACAGTTTTTACACCTTTCTCTTTGAGCTTGTGCCAAAATAAAAGTGAATGGTCTTTCATACTTTCTTTTATAATATATTTTGAAAAAGAAAAATTCAGCGACCAAAAGCAACGCCAAGAAAAAGATATAAATAATATGGTCAAATAAAATTTTCGAGCGCAAAAGACCTGCAAAACAGTATATGTCTGCCAAAACAAGCATCACTACAAATAACCTTTTAAGCATATAGTCACTTATATCCTCTTGACTTTTGTTAAAGTCCATCGAAGTCTTTTGAGTCGAAAACCTTAAAAACACCCTTTCATCACCATTGCATTTAAAAACATTTGCCATTTCTCGTGCCGCAGTTTCGTCAAACAAATCAAGTATATTACTCAGTTCTTTATCAGTAAGCATTTTCATTGAAGTTCCCATAAGTGTCTGTTGATCGCACTCAACTGTGTCGATTATATTGGCTATAATATTTCTATCCTTGTAATAGTATAACTTGATTGGCAGCACTAACTTCCAATCAATTACTTCTCCGCACTCACTGCATATTACAGGCTCTCTCTTTTCAATAAAAGCAACTCTTATCATAACTCTTACTCCTTCATCTTTTGTTTTTATATTTCTTAAAAAAGCTTTGTTTTTTCTTTGGTTCATCAGTTGTAATACTGAATATTTTGCTATAAACATCTTCGTTATGCGCCGAATATTCAAAACAGCTCTCCGATGCAGACAACCTGAACACCTTATATCCCTTCTGCGCCAAAGGAAGTATTTTATCTGTAAATCTGTTCTCACCAATGAGATTGAAGAGAAAATACGTTTGAGGCACATATGACATAGCACTGTCAACGATATACTTTTCTATAACTGAAACATTCCAAAAGCCAAAGTCAGCTACAAGAAGCTTATACGGACACTTTTCATACTCTGTCAGTTCATCATCAGAAACTATACCAAAGTCTTTAATGGTTATTTCGTGATTTCCCTGAGATATACTCAGGCAAGCAGGAGAATAATACGAAACGCCGTTATACTTAAAACCGTCATTGATACTGCACTCAACGTTGAGATAATCTGCAAAGTTCAGATATGTTTCATTGTCTGAGAAAACCACGCCGACTGAATACTTCTGTTTCAGAAACGAAGCAAGTTCTACGGAAACGTGCGTACAGCCTGTGCGCCGTATAAGCTGACTTACCGCCACAGTGATATGTGCCGTCAGCATTGCAGGGTTAAATCTGCTCTGCTCTGCCACTGTATTTACCGTGGCGTTTTCAAAAACTGCCTTCGGCTGTTCATATACAAGAGGAGTATGGTGAGAAACATTGTTCTCAGGGTGGCTCAATTCTTCCGTAATACTTTCTTCAAAGTCCTGTGGCTTATCATCAAAGCTTACAACTGGAACGTCCTCTGCTTCGTCTGTGTCCGCTGTATCAGGCGTTTCCTCTGTGGCTTCTTCTTTATCTGCAAAGTATTCTTCGCTCTTTGAGTTGGCGATAAGCTCGTCAACGTCCTCACCTATAAAGTCAGGAACATCTTCATCAGGTACAACGTTCTCAGTTTCACCCTGCGCCTCTGTAACGAGTTCTTCAAAGTCTTGCGGCTTATCGTCAAAGCTTACGATTGGAACGTCCTCTGCCTCGTCTGTGTCCGCTGTATCAGGTGTTTTCTCTGCGGCTTCCGTCTTGTCTGAGAAATATTCCTCGCTGTTGGAATTGGCGATAAGCTCGTCAACGTTCTCACCGATGAAATCAGGAACATCTTCGTCAGGTGTCACGCTCTCAGGGCGGCTCAGTTCCTCTGTTTTGCCATACTCATTTAAGCCATTATCACCATATCCCTGCTCTATATTAACAGGGGCTATTGCCGCAACAGAAGGAGAATTTTGATAGAACTCATTTTCGTCAAAAGTTTCCTCAAACTCTGCCGAAAGCTGTTCCTGTTCCTCACGCTCCATATCCTCATTTTTAAAGTTCTCAGGCATTTCTACCTTTGCAAGCTTAAACGCCGCCTCAGCGTTTGTTATCGGTGACAGCAAATGCCTATGATAATCGTCAACCGTCCTTACGCCAGTAATGATGTTATAAATACCATTGCGAATAAGCTCAGTCACAAATTCATCGTAATTGTCTATCTCAACCCTGTTCACAACGCTATAGAAAATTTTAAGATTAGGGTCAGCCTTTTTTAAATCTGTGAGTATTTCCAACTCGCTTATCTCTTTATTTTTCGAGCCGCAAGGAACACCGTTCACCCAAAACAAGGCGTGAGGATTATAAACCTCTGTGATTTGGCGAATGAGTTCGTCTTTATTTTTTACGGAAATGATGATGCCCAAAACATTGATGTTATGTTTCTTGCTGGGCAGATATTCCTTCATTGTCTTTCTATTAAGCTTATTGCAGACAACAACTACATTCATTGTATACTTTCCTTCCTATGTCTATAAGTATATTTCGACCCATTCCTTTATCTTGCCTATAACCATATCAAAGGAACTAGCTAATGAAACATCTTCCTGTACTGAGTTGAAAATGATGGTAACAAGCAGTGATGCCACAAGGCATACAACAAACGAACTTAGTATCTTAACTATCCACTCGCCAACGGCTTTCAAATTATTCTTGAACTTCACGGAATGGTCTATCGTTCTTTTTTCTTTCTCGGCAGCTTCTTCACTTTCCTTTTTGTCGAAAAACAGCAGTCTGCTTTCTTCTGATTTCAATACACTCACCTCATTATAAATTTTACACTTAAAATGCGCAAAAGTCAACACATTTGAGCAAATGTGCTATATGTGTCACATCAGAAAATCATCAAGTGCCTGCAAAACAACTCTTCCCTTACCACGGATATGCTGTGAGTGAGTTTCATTGTATACCTTCACATAATCGTCAAGGCGTTCTTTCATTTCCTGAGTGATATAGAAATGCACCTTTATTGGTCTTTTTCGTTCCTCAGACAGCATACCTGAGTCGCTTTTCACAAGATATTCTCCCTTAATTTCCGTTGGATTGCTCAGGAAGCTTTCGAGAACAGGCTGCCAAAAGCCCACATACTGTGTATGACCGATTATCTCATTATCTGCAAAGTAATCATCAATGGCTTTCTTCATTTTCTCAGAAACCGCTATTCTCACAAGGACGTTATTGAAAACTTCCTTGGTTATAGACTTTTTCTTCTTTATCGGTGACAAAATAAGGTCTGGATATTTTTCAGCATAAGATTTTGCAAGGACTCTCACGAACTCTCTTGACGTATTATACATACGTCCTATATCCGCATACCGTTTACCCTCTGCGATCATATCGCTCATTTTCTTAGCATCGAGACGAGAACGAAGAACGTCAGGATATCGGCTTTCGTGGTCTGTTATCCACGCTTCAATGAAGTCAAGCTCAGACTTATCAGAAGTCCATTCAACATAATGCTCCTTTATATAATAAAAGATGTTAGATGTACTATGATAAGGTGTAGCAATCGAATAAGCCTTATCGTATACTGTTTTGTCGCCACATTTCAAGTACCTTGCGCCGATCATAGCAAGGATATCATAACTATCACTACAGGTCTGCATCAGAACGTCCGCATACTTGACTGAGCTATCATTGAGGTTAATATTCAGTGTTGCGCCATTCACGCCTACAAGAACGCCCATTACTATTCTTCTACTGCCGCCTCTCTCTTTTGTGAAAAAGGCGTTGTCTAAGATATAGTAAGCACCCTTATATTCAAGTGTACTGCCTATGTTTATCTTTCGGGAAATGACCTTATCCAGTTCTGCCTTTTCCGCAGGAGTTCTCGGTACAAGGTCATTGATGTTTTTTATGATTTTCATAAAATAAAACCTCTTTCGTATTGTGTTCTATGAATACATTATAGCATATTATAAGCAATTTGTCAAGTGCTTTTTTGCAAATGTATAAGAAAATTGTGAAAATACTTGACGTGACATATGTAGCACATAAAAAATAGCAGAGGTCTTAAACTCCTCTGCTATCTTCATCATTCTATTTGCTAGGGTCAGTTGCACAAAGCTCATAAACCAATGAATTGGCTCTGACTTTTCGAGGTATTCGCATATCATACATAACCTTTTTTTGACCTACCTTTATGATACCTGTTCCAAGAACGCCTGATGATACCCATTTAGTTTCTTCGGGGGTAAGCTTAAATCTTGCCGCCGCTACTTCAATATCAGCCTCTCCCTGCTGACAAAGTATCGTCATACTTGCGTTGTCCATCATCGCATTGCCGACCGTGGACTTTGAGAACGTTGAAATGTTCTGAACGATAGCTGTCGGTATACCGCCAAGTTTACGAATACGGCGGTAAGTTTCCTCGTAATATTTACTGCTTCTCGTTGCCTCTTGTCCTGTATAGTCTGTGAGCATTGTCTGAACTTCATCGTTTACAAATATCGTTCTGTAGCCATTTTTGCTGTTCTTATTTACAGTCTGCCAAATAAGTTCAAGAATTATCTGCAATGACATTGTTTTGTCCTTTTCGATATTCTTAACATTGAACTGGATAAGCTTATTATTCATATCAATGTTTGTATGACCGTCAAAGAAGTAATCACTATCTGCATAAAATTCGAGGTCAAGAGCAAGCTTTTTCGCATCGTCTTCGTCTTGTCCTTTTAGCATTTTGTACAGGTCGCTGAATATTGGCTTGTCCTTCTCGTCACCGCTCTTTATATACGGCTGATATAGATGCTTGATACACCTATTCAGTATACTTGTTTCCGAAGAGGTAAGAGGAGATTTCTTTGCAAGCTCGACAACCATAAGCATAAAGTCTATTTTCATTGAAATAGGGTCTTGCTGAGTGTCCTTATCAACATAATTCAAATCTATATCGAATATATTGATTTTCGTTTTCGAGGAAGGAGTAATGTTTATCTGAACGCCGCCCATTTCTTCAAGAAGATGTGTATACTCTCCGTCAGGGTCGATAAATATTGACCTATAATCAGGGTGTTTCAGGTACATCTGAATAAATGTCAGCTTTTCAAGCATAGACTTTCCTGAACCCGATGCACCGAACATCATAGTGTTAGCGTTCATTCCTTCGTCCTTATCAATAGCGATAAGATTTTTATTGACCTTTTCAAAGCCGTAACATACACCATTCGGATTGTAGAATACTCTCGTTGAAAAAGGTATAAGCACCGATGCCGCCTCAGTAAGAAGGTTTGTAGTATAGCTCGTTTTACTTCCGTTAAAATGATTGACTGCAAACGGCATAACAGAATGTATTCCCTTCTCTTGTCCGCCTGCTATTACATTCAATGCGACCTGACTGCTTGTTGCTTTCTGCTTGATATAGTCCGTAAGGCTGTCAAGCTCTTCAAGGCTCTCTGCACTTATGGTTACAAAAAGTGCAATTCTGAAAAGTTCGTTTTCAGTTTTATTAACCTCGTCAAGAACATTTCTGAGGTTTTTAATTCTTGACGATACAGTGTAGGACATACCAGTAACGCCCTTCTGACTGTTTTCCTTTTCAATTTGATCCTGACGGTCAACTGCATCAGCGTAATCATTTTTTATCTGCTTCAAGGCGTAATTTTTATCAAGCCTTGTAACGATTTTTGACACACATACCCTATAAGGATTGTCAAGAAGCTTTGCGATGAAGCTGTCAGTAAGCTCGTTCACATCATAAGCAAGTCTCATTGCCAACACTCTCATAAAGTGATTGTCGCCTAACTCTATGTACTTTCTCGTAAACTTGAAGCCATTTGGCGCAATGTAATCTCTGATATTTTCTCCCCTTGCATAGATATCCTTTGCAAGCTTGAACTCTTCATAAGGATAATAGATATCGTGCATTAACTTAAATGTTTCTTCTGGCTCTAGGACTCTTGTCTTTGAGCCAAGTGCTTCAAGCACGTTGCTGATATCCTCATAGGTGTTATGCAGAGTTGTCAAATCGTCCTTGCTGTTAAGCAGCTCATATGAAAGAGCCATATACGTTAGATGTTCAGCCGTTGACTTTGCAGACTGTGAAACATAGTATGCAATGATATCATTCATACTGTCAACGAGTTCTTCTTGCTCCTGATTATCCTTCGTTTTAAGCATCATTTCTCTATCATAGCGTTTAGGGTCAACAGGCTTATTCACTATAAGCTCCTGATACGTTACATTCTGTGGCAGAGAGTTCAGCAGTTCGTGGTACTGGTCTACCATTCTTCGTTTACTGTCAAGCGTCAGTTTATTGTACTCGATATCCGTATATGCAAATACCAAAGCATACACATTCTCACGCACCTTCACAATTCCGTCCTCGTAAACTTCTTCAAACGGTAGTGTATCTTGCGCAGTCTTTGGAACACAAATCGACTTGCCCTCATACTTGCTTTTTTTCTTCTTCATTTCCGCTTCGTCCTCTCCTACAATGAATATTCCTTCGACCTTTTTGGTGTCACTTATAGATGCCTCTGTGCCAACTGGCACGTCAAACGTGCCTCTCTTGCAGTATGGTCTTATATCCACTCTGTTTCTTCTCATATTAATTATGTGTGTTACAAGCATTTCATTATCCACCTCGATCAAAAAACCGAAAATAGAAGTAACGATGATTAATGCACCTATTATGGCTCTCAGCACTAAGCCCATTCCAAACAGCTTGCCGAAAGTCAGCATTTCTGCAATGACCGCCGCCGCTGTAACAGCGATTACAGTTAAATCTTTAGTTGAAAAAGTTCCTTTGCTTTTTTCACTCTCCGACCTAACGTACTTTATGTTTATAACTTTTGCTTTTATCTCAGCCAAGTTTCATTCCCCCTTATTCAAATATCCTATATAGAAACGATTTTTTCAGCATTAAACAGCCTAAACCGATTACAATAACAATGCTGTCTAAGTTCATAAATGTAAGCTCGCTCATTCTTTCGTTCACCCAGTTTCGACCTATTAAATACATCAAAGCCATTGGTATCGTTTGGCACACTAAAAAGATGTACGATTTAAAGAATTTTCTAAAAAGCCATTTCATACTTTTCATTTGCATACACGCAAAGAAAACAGACGATACTGAAACCATACAGCATAGCTCTATCTGTCGAACTGTCAGCTTGCACACAAGGCAAAGAGATACAACTAACATTATTAAATTCAGCAGAATAAAAGTCATATAGTTGTTCAGCCAAGCAAGCACCGTATTTATGAAGTCTCCAAAAACATTTCCTGTATCGCTTCTTTCAACCGTTGACTCAAAGCTTCTAATTATTAGATCGTCATTTGTAACAAGGTTTGATACCACACCTGACTCAATTTTCAGGATAATAATACACAAGCCAAAGGCATTGGTTATCCAAAAAACTACTCCCAAGAAAGACCATACAAGCTGTTTAAATTCACGCTTGCTAAAGCCGTCAAAACTTGATGATGCTATTTGCTTATACACGTCAATGTACCATATCATTATTGCTATGAATATAGCAAAAGGATATAGTGAAACGTATATGTTCTTTACCATTGTGAATGTGTTATCGTCAAACAGCCTTTCTTTTGTCAATTCTCTCCGAAAATAGTTAAAGCCAAAGGACGATATTTCCACAAATCTATCGCAGAAATCTGTAAGTTCTTCAAGCACGTCTCCTGCTAAATCTGTCTCACCTGTGAAAACTCCGATTATGTAATTAAAGCTGTCTATAAAGCTTTGCCAATTATCACGGTCAAACTGTTCTGTATAAACTCTCCAACGATCATATATAGATATTTCCTCTCCAATATTGTCAGCCTCACCATTGAAAATCTCGTTCCAAGTAAAGTATGGCTGTTCATCATCGCCAATATCTTCTCTCAAAAACCGCACATAAAGATTTTGATAGTCATTTCCTTGTGATGATATCCTACCTATAACATCGCCTGCCTCTACATCATCATCAGGCGACACAAGCCATTCTATTGAGCCACTTATCTGTGGGCTGTATACGGTCTGTATCTCCCCTTCATTATCCTCTAGCCACAGATAATCAGACTGGATATCAAGAATGTAGCCGTCCATAACAGCATAAATGTTTCTTGTTCCTCCACGATCGGCGGCGAATTTAAAGGCATAAAATACTCCGTCCTCGTCATTTTTTTCTTCCTTGTTAGCGGTCAAGGGATAGCACCTATCATCAATATACACAGGCTCGTCCGTAGTCTGTGTTATACCCTGTATCGGCTCGTTGTCAGCATTGTCGGCATAGGCAGATATTTGAGGAAAAAGCAATGTTATGAGTATGGTGAATACAACACTCACCATTAACTTCTTCATTTTATTCCCCCTCTCAATGTGCTATATGTAGCACATTATGCTTTCACTAAGTTCTGCAATACTGACGGCGGCTTTAAAAGCATTATGCCCATTGCAATGAAAATAAAGATATCTGCAAAGTAGTCGCCTATCGTTCTATCTCCGCCTATATTGAAAATCGTTTCACCATTGTTCACCATATCTGCAACTTCATCGCTAAACCATGTCATTCCAATAAGAATAACGATAGCCATAAATAAAGTCTGAATAACCACAGATATAAAGGTCATTATAAACTTCTTAAAATACTCTGACAATGACTCAAAGCCTGCACAAGCGAAAAACAACGGAGATACAGCTATCATACAGCTTACCTCAATTTGTCTCATTTTTAGCTTTATGTTCACGCACCAACCTATTACGATCAGCACTATTACTGATATAAAAATAGGAAGAACATTTACTAAACCCATAAGAAGGTCTGCAATATAGCCCATATATCCAAGTCCTGCTCCCTGCCCAAATATTTCATATGAGTCATAGGATAATTGCCAAGTATCAAAAAAATCGTCCATACTCGGAAATAAATCTGCAACAAGACTCACCATACCCTCATTGATATATACAATACATTTGCAAATCCAATAGCTTGCAAGTATAAAAACAAATGACGGAAATGACCTTGCTAATGCACTTGTAAATCTTTTAAGCGTGAGTTCTCCGTCCTCAGATCTTTTTATCTCATTCTTCAATTCAAGTGCAACACCAATCGCCCATATACCCACTGCCGTGAGAGAAAGAGTGGTAGCAATATTAGCAACTAAATGACCGCTACCATACAATGTATTTGAGCTAAATAACTCATCAGCAACAACATCGTCCATTATACCGCTCCATAAAGCAGTGAGAGATGTAAAAAACGTGTCAAACCAACTTGCTATTAGCGGAGCGGCAAGGTTTGTATCTGAGCTGACAAGACTTACAATAGCATCAACTACCTCTCCTATCGTATCAGCGATGCTACTCAGTGCATTACTTATCCCCTCAAAAAAGCCCTCGTCATCGTCCTCGCTGTTGCTTTCATCATCAGCATATGCCTGTATTACTCCTACGCTGTTATAATTAAGCACCTTTCCTGTTGTACAGCTAAATAAGCACACGGCAAACACAAGAAAAATGCACAGTATTTTCTTCAATTCATATCGCCCTCCTATAATAAGAAAGCCCCTTGCAAGGGGCTTCTCTGATTTTTAAGAACCTGATCCGAACAGACTCGGCATACCTTCGCCCGACAGCATAGACTTAACGCCTACTTCAAGCATTACTGTTGCAGCAACAATAATTACACCCATGATGAGCTTTCTCTTAGCTCCTTTGGACTTTCTTTCTTCTTCTTCGTTCTCACCTTGCCACCAGTCTTTAAGTGGTTCAACAAGTGTTACGATTATGTATATTCTTATTGCCCAAAATATGAGCGTTGCGATATCAGCTATGTAGCCGTTAGCATCTTCCGCTGTAACCAAAAGGGTTATATCGCTTGCAACCTTTGTAATTCGTGGCATCAATGCCATAATTGCACTATTCAGCATTTTTTCACTTCCTTTCAAGTAATCTTACTATTTCAAATGCTCGCACTTTTGAACATTTAAAATCACGTCTTTGACTCTCATAAGCCCGACCATTTTATCACGGTTCTCAAGAACACCTGTAAAAGATATTCTGTCGCCTTTCTTAAAGAAATCAGGAAACTTCAAAGAGTACGGCGGCATTATCTTTATGTCTATCCAAAACGGCTCACTTGCATTTTGAAAAATAGCAAGTGAATTATAGACCACCCTCATTGGTTTGCCGCCTATAATCGTTTCTGTGAGTCGAACATCTTGTCCGAGCCTTCCTACTCCTTGTACGGATAACTGCATAAATCTCACCTTATTTCATCGTCATTGTCATTGTAGGTGCAGGAGAAGGCGCAGAAGATTGAGCCGCTGA
>ULSM01025074.1_pt1 | contig 12628 bp, 14 predicted proteins | sample 1956381 | NCBI WGS metagenome assembly ULSM01 (sample SAMEA4835710, study PRJEB28245) | human gut metagenome | biome: gut microbiome; material: fecal sample | place: Denmark | collected 2008 | reverse complement strand
CTCGGCACCCCCATCCGTCGGCGGCATGACGAAGACGATATACTCTGGCATTAGCCCCTCCTTCTGGTCGACAGGGTCATCGCACTGCTTTCAGTGTACCGATATTTCGATAAATTGAAAGTATTTTCAAATACTTTGACACCCTTGCGAATCGATGAGATCCGCCAGCTTATCGAAAACAGCGTCTTCCTCATCGCGGTCGCGCCGGCAACCGGCTTCGGCGGCCGTTTCCCCACTCCTCGGGACGGTCGAGGTCGACGACCACCTCGCCGACGACTTCCCCGTCGACCTCGACTTCGGCACCCTCATGCCGCAGGCGCTTGTCCACTTCGGCCATGAACTCCGCGGCCTTCTCGGCATATACGCCGACAGTCGACTCACCGGAGGACATGAGCTCGTCGCAGTGGCGCTGCGCACGGCGGTTGCCGATTTTGAACAGATACTCGAATGCGAGCTCCGCGGCACCTGCCATATACAGGTCGCCGGTGAACACGATCTCGCGTCCTTCGACGTCCATGCCGACGTCGAAGAACGCCGCCACGGTACCCGCCAACGCATAGCGCCAGTGCTTGCGGCTGCCGACTGTCGTATACTCGGAGCGGGTGCCCTCGTCGCCGTTGGCGGCCCTGGCCTCGCGTGCGGCATCGTATACCTGCACGGCCTTGTCGATTAGCTGGAACTCGTCGATACCCTTCGTGCGACGGTCGTCGAGGTTGGCGGCGATGGCCTGGCGGAACCCCGCGTAATCCACGGGCGCGTCCTCGATTATCACGTCGCCCGTCTCGCCGTACTTGAATTTCCTGCCGTCGCCCTCAGGTTCGCCCTCGGACTTGGTGAGGTCGATGTGCACGACCTGGCCGGCGAGGCAGAACATTTCGCGAAAGCCCTTTGCGACTGCGAGGTCGTCGCCCCTCTTGACGATGACGCCTTTGCGGTAGAGCGATGGCAACGGGTTCGCCGGAATCTCGACCAGCACGCCCTTCTTGTCGATAGCGCACTCGTCGATGAAACCGAGCTCTTTTTCAGTGAACGTCACCTCTGCCATGGTGTCTCCCTCCTCCTTCTATTTCAAAACCTCGGACGCATTGCCGAGGCGATGGGACCCGACACGGCGGCCGTTGGCGTCGCAGGTCTCTGCGAGGGCGATACCGTCGAGGACCCGACGCCGCTCGGTGCTCTTCATTCGCCCCTCCCTCCGGTCGACAAGATTATTATCCAACGGAATGGCGCTTGTGTACATACTAATTTCAAATTATTTAAAAAAGATTATGAATAATTTGAAACGATAAGGACGACCTCGCCGACTGATGGGAAGTCGCATGTGGTTGCCGCGATTGCCACGTGATAAAATGGGAAGGTGCGGTTTTGGGCCACCGCACATTCCTCCTTTGTGAGGAGAACGCCCCGGATGCAATCGCGCGTCCGGGGCGTTCTTCCATTTCGTCATGTCACCGTCGGCACCTCGGCCTCACTAGGCCTCGCCAGTCGACCCGAAAGCACCGTCGCCCCTCTTCTCGCCCAATTGCTCGACGAAATCGGCCAACACGATGGGCATGACGACCAACTGGCCGATGCGGGTGCCGCCGGGGACCTTTTTCAACTTATCGGTCAAGTTGGTGACTGTCGCATGCACCTCGCCCGTATAGCCCGAGTCAATCGGCGGCAGCTCGCACACGAGGCCCTCGAGGCTCATGCCCGACCGTGGGAACACGCAGGCCATGACGCCGTCGGGTAGGTCGAGCGAGAAGCCCAGCGGGATGCGGCAGGTCTCGTGCGGCTTCAGGGTCTTACCGAACGTGGTGTATACATCTGCGCCTGCGTCATTGTAATGTGCACGGGTCGGGAGCTTGATGTCGTTACCATCTGAAACACGGTTGACTTTGATTTTCATCGTTTACCTCCATGGCGATAGCGTTGTTGGGACAATATTCGGAGACGGCAGGCCTCGGCGTGTCGGACGGCATCGCACCGATACTTTCACCGCAGGGTCGGCGGCGGATGTCGTCCATCGACTTGCCTACAGCATGCATTTGAGCACCTCTTTCATGGCAGTCGCCGGGTCGTTGTCTTCGAGGACGACCGCGTACGGGTGTGCTTCAGCCCACTCCCGATAACGCCTGCAGATCTCGACGATGTTCGGGCAAACGACATCGGCGTACTCGTCACCGCGTTCGTTCAGGCGGCTGACCACGACATGGAGCGGCGGCAAAAGCACGATAATCGGGACGCCTGTGAGCCCGCAGAGTTCCGTCAATGACTCGGCATCGGCGTTGTCGATGCGGGGCTCGCGCTTGAATAGGTCGGAGTACACTTGTTCCGACACCCAGCAACGGTCGATGATCACGCCGTCACATTTGAGCTTCTGCACATACTCCGGCACCGACTGGCCGCCGTTGGCGGTCATTGTCAGAATGTTCATGTCGAGTGCCCCGGCCAATGATTTCGCGAGCGTGGACTTGCCGGCGCAGTCAGGGCCTTCGATGATGATGGGCATGGTCACTCCTTTACGAAAACACGTACACGTCTGCCGTTGACACGGCAGGTCTTGCTTGCCAGGCCGTAGTGCTTGTTGGCCTGGCGGGTGAACTCGTTTTGACCGAGGGGCTTCAAGTTGTTCCTGATGGCCCATGCCGTGTAATAGTCGTATACAAGCGCCGTCGACTCGTTCACCACCTCGTCGACCGGCGTGTCTGCGAAATAACCGAGGACGGGGTTGTTTGCGACGTGGTAATCCTCGATTTCCCTGACCACGACGTCGGGCATCGTGAACGAGCGATTCGTCAACACGCGCTCGAGCCCCTTGAGGCCGATGTTGATCAAGTGGCTCATGACCTCCGGTGAGTGGAGCTTGTACTTGATGTATGGGTCGAAGTCCGGGTCGTCTTTCGAGAACGTCGCCTTGAACGGCACGAGCACGATGCGGTCGAGCACCGCGCCGGTCTTGTCCCTGATGCGTGGCATGGAATTCGCAGAGAACAGCAGCTTGGCGTAGCTGGCGAAATCAAACGGGTCCTGACCTTTCCGCTCGGCGTTGACGCGGTCACCGCTCACGAGCTTCTTGAAAATCGCGGGGTTCGCGATAAACTCGTCACCGATATCGTCGCCGATGTTGGCCAGCTTGCCGAACAGCTCCGCCGTCTTGAACCTCTCTCCGAGCTCGGCCAGGTCGAGCGCCGATGTATTGCTGTCACCGAGCAATGTCTTGAGCATATCGAGATACGTCGACTTGCCGTTCGCCTTGTCGCCAATCAAGATGAAACTCTTACGGAGCTCGTTGCGCCTATAGAACAGGTAGCCGATGACCTCCTCCAGCAACGCATAGATACCGTCGTCACCGCAGGCGAGGCGGCGTAGCGTCTTGTCGGTGAACTCAGACCAAATCGTCGGGTCGTACTCCCATGGAATGCGGTTCGTGATCACGAAGTTCGGCGAGAACGGCATGAGCTCACCCGTCTTGAGGTCGTACACGCCGTTGGCGAATGCGATGTAGTCGGCATCGGCTGCGGGCGCATCGTCTTGGATAAGCACATCGAGGTAGTTCAACACCTCGGTACGCTTGGCCTTCGACAGCATGGGCAGGTGCTGGATCATCGCGTTCTCGATGAGCAAATTGCCGGACACATAGACGCCGTCGCGGTATACGTGGAGCTGACGGCCGATTTTGACGATACGGTGTTCGTTCTTGAGGTACTCGGCGAACTTGTCGAACAGGAACGTGCCTTTGTGGAAGAAAACGTCTTCGGCGAAGGCGTCGTCGCGATAGACGACACTCAGTTCCCGCTGCTCCATGGGCTTCTCGAACATATACCGGTTGATGATGTCCAGGGTCTCGCGCGCCTCGTCTTTAGTGAAACCCTCCGACTGCAGGGTCAAGATGTAGTTGAATAATGCTTGGTTGCGCCCGTCGCCTTCTTCCATCTCGCCGAATTCCGGCGCGTACTGCACGGGCCTGAGCCAGCATGGCAGCTCGTCGTAATCTTCGTCCGGCTCGATGTCATAGATGACGTCGCGCTCGTGGCCGTCGACTTTCAAACTGCCATATGCGGCTTTGGACCCTACTTTGATGTCGGCGACGATACCGACGGCCAGGCGCGCGTGCGTCTTGCATTTCATGCCGCGTGGATAGCCGACGAAATAGAAATGCTTGCCGCGGGTCGTCGCGACGACCTTGCACGCAATCTGCTCGGCCTCGATGATGTCCATCAGCTTCTCGCTTTGCGCCATATCGTCGACATCGACGAAAATCGTCTCAGGCGCCAGAACACCGCCGTAGCCGTCGAGTTTGCGCGCCTGGGCCAATGTGAGGTATCGGCCGTCCTTCAGTTTCTGCACGCACTTCTTACCGTTGAGCTTCACATAGCCTATGAATAGGCGGTCCATCACATCACCCCAAACTGCGCCAGTCGCGTTTTCGCGAGTCGGATATACCAACTCTTATCCAAATGGCCCGGGCACTTCTTATCGTGTACGTCGCCGTTGTCGATGAACGAGTGCTCACTCGTGTCGCCGAACTTCTCCGGCTTGGCCTTGCCCGCCTTGACACGCCCGACCATGCCGTCCGACTCACGTGTGGACGCGAATACACGGAAACACTTATCGGTGAGCCGCTCATGCCCGTGCACACCGTACTTGTATTTGCCGGACACCTTCACCACGCGCTGGTAATCGATCAAATCATCGTCGGCGGCGACCGTGTCTTCGACGGGCACACCGTGCACCATGTATTCGACGAGTGCCTTGTTGACGACGGCGAGGTCGTAGTCGAGTGGCCCCAGCTTCTTGACGTACGCGCCTTTCGTCTTCATCGACCCGTCTGCCGCCACGAGGACGTAGTTGTTGACGTCTTTCTGGTAAACGCGGGTGAACTCATCGAATTCCAGGCACATGCCCGTGCGGTGCTCCCACTCATACGCCACGTCGTCGACGCGATCGTAAAACGCATCGGGCCCGCCCTCGAAACCGTCAGGCATGCGGATGAGCACGCCGTCGGTGTTGCTCTGGACAATCTCGGCACCAACGTCACGAACGAGCTTGTGTATGAGGTCGATAAGCATGAGCTGGCCGTTGACGCAGACCATATTGGCTTGCCGCGGGTCATAGAGTGCGTTGAACTTGTCCTTGCTGGCGCCGTAAGTGCCGTTGACGACGAGTTTCAACGCCTTCTGGCGCGGGTCCTTCGCGTGCTTCAACTCGATGCGGTGGTCTCGGATACCCTCGAATTTCGACGGGTCGTGCACATTGCGCGACAGCAGCTCGTGTGCGATCATCTCGGCCGGGTAATAGCTCTCGACGTCGACGTTGATGAAATAGCCCTCACCCGCGTACCGCGCGAGCGCACCGTGCAAGCCTCCCCACGCGCACCTGTGCGGGCAACCGGCGATGTCGAAATCGAGCGCCGCGGAGTAATCTTGGTTGACCGGGTCGAGGTACCACGACCGTACGAAATCATACGGCCCGAGGTCGAGGCACGGCAGCGGCACGATATCGAACTCGTCGTCGCGTGGGCGCGCGGGCCGCTCGGCACCCAAGATGATTGCCGTGAGCTGTGCATCGGTCTTGCCGAGGTACACCAGCGGCAGGTCGAACATTTTGAGCAGGTCCATGCGGGCGTCGAATTCGCTTTTGCGCTGCATGAACACCTCGATGGTCTGCTCGACGTCGTGGCGGCAGTATTTGACGGTCTCGGCGACCTCCGCCTCCGTCAGTTTACGGTCGATGTCGAACGGCACTGTCGTCTCGCAGATGTCGTTACCGAGATACGCCTCATGCGTCTTGAGGCCCCTGTCGGTGCGCGGGTGGAATACATCGTAGTTGACCATGTAGACCTTGCGCAACAAACTCGAATACTGCCAGCCCTTGCGGCCTTCGACGATAATGAAATCGTTGATTGCCTTCGGGTCGAAGCCGCACAAGATACCTTTGAAGATGAACTGGTCGTAATGGAGGTTGTTATAACCTACCCAAACCTCACGTTTGCGCCCTTCGTAGAGCGCGGTGAGCGCGTCGGCATCGTTGACGATAACGCGCTCATCGTGAGTGACGGGGTTGATGACTACGACCATCCAATCGTGTTTGAAAACTTCGAAGTCGTAGAAATTGAGCATCGCCGCACCTAGGCAAGCTCGAAGATATCGGTGACCTGGAAGGTGTCGAAGCCCTTGTTGTTCTTGCCGTACTCAAGGCCGTACTCAAATTTGCCGTCGACATACTCGGCGATATCGAGCAGCAAGTCGTTGTACTCTGCGTACCCGGTGAACTCGACATCGATGTCGGAACCCTCAGGCAGCAGCGAACGGAGGAAAGCATTCATGATGTGGATCTGGAAGCCCTGCGTGATGACCTGATTCATGAAAATGCGCTGGCCCTTGAATTCACCATCGCTCACGACCTTCATCCAGCACGACACCATCGGCTTGCCGGTCTTCTTGGTCTCGGTGAGCTCGAGCTTGTCGATCGCGACCTCATAGTCGCCGTGCGGCACGTCCTTGAAATCGGCGCCACCGTCGGCCTCGGCGGCTGCGATGTCCTTCTTGAGGCCGTCGATGTCGAACATCTTATCGAATTTGCTGAAGTCCATGATATACCCTTCCAATCGGTGAATTAACCTTCGACGACGCGACGCTTACGGATGCGGCGTGTCGGCTTCTCCTTCGCGGCATCGGGCTCCTCGATGACCTCGGTCTCAGTCTCAGCCTCACCCTCGACCTCAGGCTCAGGCTCTGCCTTCTTGCGTGCCTTCGGCTTCTCGGCCTCGGCCTCGGCCTTCGTGCCCTGTGCCTCGAGCAGTGCCGAGTTGAATGCCTCGACGGTGAGGTCGCAGCGGTCACGTTTGAAATCGATACGGCCGCCACCGAAAACATTCTCGTTCTTGCGGAGCTGGAGGAAATGGCCACGCTCGTCCATATAGGCTCGGAGCGTCATGGTGACGGTGCCGGCGAGCACGTTCGCGACCTTATCCTGCAGGTTCGGCTTGAATGTCGAGACCTTCATGCCGTTGGCGTACGTGATCTCGGTGACGAGCTCCTTGGAGATATAGATGACACGGTAGCCGAGGGACTTGAGGCGCTTGATCTGACCGAGAAATTCCGTGCGTACCATATCCCAGCCCTTGCCATAACCGCTGTCGCTCTCATGCTTGATACCGAGCTGGTCGAAAACATAGAATCGACAATGCTCGTACAGGTCTTCGACCAAGTCGAGCGCGATGACGCGGAAGCTGTTGTCGTGCTTCTCCAACTCGTCGATGACCTCGCGGAACTTCGACCAAGCAAGTACCTTGCGGGTCATACGGCCTTCAGTCACGAGCTCATCGGCAATCGGGACGAACGGGCTCGTGATGTTCTGGGTGTTGCCGTCGGTGTTGATGAACAGCACGTCGTCGAAGTGGTCGACAAACGTAGACTTGCCGACGTAACTGTCGGCGTAGATCCACATATCAGGCTCGGTGATGACGGTCTCGGCGCGGCGTTCGTTCTTGGGCAGGATAAGCATATCATTTCCTCCTAGACAGAAATCTTTGTAATCACACCAGTCGCATAGACGCGACTCATGTTTCGGGAATTCAATGGCGTTCGCCATCGTGCAGGTTCCGACTGCGAAGTCGGCGACTTTCTCCGGGTCATACTGGACGCGGTACAACGCCGGCCACATGTCTTCCAACGTGGCGGCGAGGCGCTCGCGGAATCGGTAGAGGTCTTCGGTCTTCTTCTGCCTGATCGTCGTCTTCGGCACAATCAGGAACGCCATGTCTCGGATGACCTCGCCGGGGTGCGTCTTCTCGTAGAAATACTTGTAGACGCTGAGCTGCCCGCTTTCGAGGTACCTATCGACATTGTTCGAATACTTGAAATCGAGCATCGTCCACAGGCCCTCGCCGCGAGGGATGAGCATGTCGATGAACCCGACGAAACCGCTGTCGTCCTCGACTTTAACCTCAAACACCGGGTCCGTGTCGTCGTCCAGCATGCCCCATGCGAGCTCGCGGGCACGTGAGCCGAGCACGCGGATTTTCATGAGCTCGTCGACCGTGAGGTCGGTCATGACGGGATACGCGGCCTTATAGTTCGCAATGGCCTCGTCGACACCGATTTCGATGCACTCATGTAGCATCGTGCCGATGACGAGCGGGTTCGCCGCATCGCAGTTGAACGGCACTTCGAGGCCGTCGACATAGTTGAGTTCAAACTTACGCGGGCACTGGGTGAAGGTACCTACCCTCGAATATGAGGTCTTGAACGTCACAATTTCCTCCTTTCTCCTTCAGGCGGTATACGAGCCGTTTGAACTGGGCGAAATCGTCGGGCCAGACGATTACGGCGATGCCACCGCTCTCCGTTATCTTCCCGCAGTGGTAGATCTGCAGCGGTGACGGCTTGCCGTTTGGGCCTTTGAGCTCGATACCGACGAAACGGCCGTTGACGCACGCCAATACATCCGGTACACCGGCACGCGTGTTGCGGTTGGCGAAAAACTTGACATGCCATACGCCTTGCGAATCGAGCCACCGTTTCAAACGGTTCTCGAAGTTCTTTTCCCCTGCCAATCAGTCACCTCCCATGGCGAACAGCTTCTCGGTGTAGTCACGCCGCATCGCCAACGTATCGTAGATCTTCTCTTCGACCGTGCCTTTCGATACAAGCTCGTAATACGTGCACGGCTTGTCTTGGCCGACGCGGTGGATGCGCTTCTTCGATTGCTCGAATAGCGATGACGCCAGAGGCGGCGAGAAATAGACGCACGTGTCGGCTTGCTGCAAGTTCACGCCCATGGCACCGGACTGGTACTGGACGAGTGCGACCCCGTCGTCGATATCGAAAAACGGCGACAGGTCATGCGCCTTGCCGTTGAGCACGCCATACGACCGGTGCCTCTCCTGCAACTCGGCCGTGAGCCCTTCGAGCTCGACGTCGAAATTGTAGAACACGATGAGCCGTTTACTCGTACCGTCCAGCAAATCGCCGAACGCCTCGAGTTTGGCACGCGAATAGGCGGCGGCCAATTGGCGTTTCGCCGTGAGGTCGCCGAACACCGTGTCGCCGACGAAATCGCGCCCGAACGCAGTGATGACGTTCGTCTTGGCGAATTTGCGGTAATACTCGCTCATCGGCACGTCGACCCGGATGAAGCGCTGGTCCGGCAAGTCGATGACATCGTCGGTCTTGAGGAAATCGCAACCGAGCTCCTTCATCTTGCGTACCAGCCTCTCCTCGTTCTTGTAACCCGTAACCTTCGTGATCGGGAAACCCTCACGCATCGTCGTCTCGGACTCGACGTATTGCCGCCAAAACAGCTTCTCGTCGATACGCCAGCCGAGCATGTTCAACTGCGTCCACAGCCGTTCGTACTTGCCGTCCACCGGCGTGCCGGACAGGAGCACGAGCGCATGGGCTTTGCCCGCCAGCTTCATCGCGGCCTTAGTCCGTTTCGACGTCGCGTTCTGCAACAATGACGACTCATCGAACATCAAACCGTAATCGTCGAGGTATGACCAGTCACGTCTGAACAGCAAGTCGTAATTGACGACGCCGAATATCTGGAACGGCGAGTTAAACACTGCTAACTCTCGGAACATCGCAGCCTCACCAGTCGTCAGGTCATACGCTTTGACCTTCTCGACGTTGCGCAGATGGTCGAGCCAGTCACCTATCTTAGACCTCTGGCACACGACGAGATTGACTGCGCATCCCATGCCGATGAGCTTGGCTGCGCCGGTGAATGTCTTGCCGAGGCCCATGTCGTGATAGAACGCGCAACGGCGTTTGCCTTCGACTCTGCCGAGCGCGGCTTGCTGGTAGGCGAACAGGCCCATTACGCGAAGAACATCGACTTGATCTCCTCTCCCGTCAAGTCGTACCGGTCGGCGATAGCCTTGACCTCCGACTGCTTGAACTCGGCTTTGCCGTTGATTTTCAACGACAGCGTGGCTTCGGTGATGCCGAGCATTCGTGCGAGCTCGCTTTGGGTATCGCCGAACTCGCGAATCGTTTCAAATAGGCTTTTCATCTTCCACCTCCTTCGGTCGGCGAACCTCATTATACTACATTTCTTTCGATTAATTCGATTATTTATGACTTTTTTTAAACACCTGTCACACTGTCAAACACCTGTCACACTGCCTGTTTGGGGCCTGTTTGACAGTAAATAGCACCTCTACCTCGTGTTTCTTGCCGCCTGTCACACTGTCAAACAGTTTTTCCCCCTATTCCCAGATAATTCGACTTTCATATCTATATCTCTCAGATCTGAGGAATATAGATATAAAAATATCTAATATAGGGGCCCCTAGTTGTTTGACAGTGTGACAGGCGGAAAGAAATACGAGGTAGATAGGCCTATTACCTGTCACACTGCCCCTTTTAGGAGTGTGACAGGTGTTTGACGGTGTTTGACAGGCAATGGTCACGTCGCCTCGTGCAGGCCGCGGACCTTGGCGACGATGGCGTTGCACCCCGACGGGTACACGACTTCGATTGCCTCCATGTGCCGGTCGATGACTGCCATGGACTCAGGTGTGGGGGCACCGACGGCCGCTGTGGGGAATTCGGATGATTTCGACTCATCGTGTCGCTTCGCCTTCAGGTGGTCGCGTACCGTGTACAGGCACGCCGACCGCTCGCATATATCGCATGCCGTCTCAGTCTCCGCCTCGAGTGCGGCGATCTCGTCTTCGACGACCGCCATATCGGCCGGTGCCGCCTCCTTCATTTGATGACGGGCACATTGCGACCGAGCGCCGTGTCGACCGCGTGATCGTCCGCGTCGGTTTGCGTGAGGTTCGCGTCCAGTTCGGCCAGCGGTTTCACGTAGGCGGGCGCACCGTCGGTCAGCACGTCGGTGCCGCGTCCGATGTGGACTTTCAACGCGCTCATGGCGCGGTCCTCGGAGATGATGCCGCGCCCGCATACGGTCAGGAACGACCGGCCTGCGTCATCCACTCCGGTCGCCACGCATATCTGCTCCTTCGACAGACCGCGCTTCCTTAATGCCTTGGTGCGCTTGTGCGCCTTGCGGGGCATGACGAACACGGTCGATTTCGTGTGGTTGCCTTTGAAGCTCTCACGGGAGTACGTCTCGTCCAACTGGACGGACATGCCTGCCTCGGAACGCAGTACGGGTGTGTATCGGCGGATGCACTCGATGGCCCGCTGGCGCATGGGGAACGCGGTCTTCAGGCATACTCCGCGACGTTTGGCGCGTTTGCGCAGGCTCAGACAGTCCACGAAGCATTCGAGGAACCGCATCCACACGCCCGCTTTGAGCTTGCTCATGCCCATCACCCGGTTCGTGCGAACGCCGAACGTCCTGTTGCAGTTCATGCACTTCCAACGCTGGGAGCCGTCACGTCCGCGCCCTTTGCGGATGATGCGGATGCTGCCGCAGCGCACGCACGCCTCCATCTGTTTCGGGTCGCTCGTCGCCGCGTCCAACGCGAACCCCTCGTACAGGGCGTCGCGCAACGCCTTGACGGCAAGGTCGCGCTCCTGCGGCGATCAGTTCACCCAGTTCCTTCCTGACCCTATCGGCTATACGCGCCACCTTGCCCGTTCTCATACCGCTATCGTAGCTACTCAGTAGCTACGATACAAGTCAAAAAGTCGACCTCGGTCTAACGGAGCCGATGATTTCGCCTGGGCGGTTCGCATCACCGCTCTCGATGACGTCTATCGTCTCACGCGCATTGGGTTGTTCTGCAAGGCCGGGTCATGCTGGGTCGTGTCGAGTGCGAAGCCCATGAGGTCATTCGGCTGCATCGGCCTTCACCGCATTCCTGCGCGTGGTGGCCGGGCGTTTCGTCTCGACCGCATACGGCAATCGCTCTTCGATTCGCTCGACGACATCGAACAGCTCGGAGATACGGTCGTTGATGACGTCGAGCGGGCTCGGCTGCTGGGGCTGCGCCTCCTGCGCCTCAGGCGCGAAACGCATCGTCGATATGTTGCCGTCCGGTGTCCATCGCTTGCTGTAGATGCATGTGCCGTCGGCAGACGGGAACAACGCCACCGTGCCGTCAGTCGGCACCTCCTGCACGGTGATGTCGTCGAGCGAGTTGACGACACGCCCGGAGACCTGCGGCACCATGCGTGCGGGTATCTGCTGGTATTGCGGTTGGTAGGGTTGGTACGGCTGCTGTACGGGCATATATGCAGACGCAATCGGTTGGAATTGATTCATGATTTCCTCCTTACAAGTACGGGGCGACACGATGTCGCCCCGGGTATTACGGTAGCTTGATTGTCTGGCCGGCGTAGATCACGTTCGGGTTTGCGATACCGTTAATCTGTGCCAACACCTGGTACGACGTGCCATACTTGGCGGCGATACCTGACAGGGTGTCACCGGCCTTGACGATATGCACACGGCCTCCGCCACCGTTGACGATTTTCTGAACTTCATCGTAACGGTTGCCGAGAACGGTTTTGCGCGTCCCACCGTTGCCGTATTTGCCGGCCTTGACCTCGTCGGCGAGCGTGGCGGCGCTAGCAGAACCGATGTGGTCGATGAAGCCTTGGACCTCGCCGTAGCGGGAGCCGAGAGCCGCCTTGCGTGCGTCGCCGTTGCCGTACTGTCCGCGCATCACACCGCATGCGAGGTCGAGCGTCGACCCCTGCGGGGTGGTCGGCTGAGGGGC
>ULSM01003000.1_pt1 | contig 12769 bp, 6 predicted proteins | sample 1956381 | NCBI WGS metagenome assembly ULSM01 (sample SAMEA4835710, study PRJEB28245) | human gut metagenome | biome: gut microbiome; material: fecal sample | place: Denmark | collected 2008 | reverse complement strand
CGCACAGCCGTCAGAATAAGGCAATGGTTGCCCTTGCCGTCATCACCGAGACGCACATTGCGGTTGAGGTCGGTGTAGAACTGCAGCTCATTGTTGCCGCCGCCTGAACCGTTCACCTCAATGTTCCAACGATCCGGACGCAGCTCGGAGTCATCAAACAAATCCTGCCACACCAACCGGTATCCGTCGGTCTCGCCGGTGCCCACCTGAGCGTCTTTAGCCACTGCTGGAAGCGCTGCGCACGAAGCCAACGCCATGAAGAGTAGTTTCTTGCTGAGATTCATTATTTTTTCTTTAATATTGTTTCGAGTCTTTGTTTTGCCACAGTCGCAGTCGTGGAGGTCTGTATGATTGCCGGCAGCATTTGCCGCCGGACTTTTAGAAGTTAAGTTGGCGGATTTCCATCCGCCAACCTGAATTTTTGTTGAAACAATATTATTTCAAAACGACTTTCTTCACAGCATTGCCAGCCTTCACGATGTAAGCGCCTGCAGCAACGTCCTCAACACCCATTACAGAAGAGTTTACCTTCTTAACGAGCTGACCTGCGAGGTTGTAGAGAGCGATTTCCTCTGCGCCGGCAGCGTTGATTGTGCGTGCAGTAACGATGATGTCAGCGTCGGCTGCGATGCCTTCAACTGAACCTTCGCCAGGAGTGTAGAAATAAGCAGCGTCGAGGCAGATGTTTTTGCCTGCTGTGCCGCCACCAAGGACTGCTAAGATGTTGCCACCGAAACCTACAGCCTTGTAGTTGAAGTCAGGCCACAATTTTTTGAGCTGACCCAAAGTGATGTCGACAGCCACCCATTCGCCGTCAGCGCTGAAGTTGCCTACCAATGGATAAGAAGCGCCATTGTCAACAAAAGCCTCCGATCCGACAGATATTTTTGCAGGCGACCATTTGTCGTTCTTGTTCTCAAATGCATAACCGTCACCGATGATAAGCGCTACATTTTTGATGCCGTTTGTTGAACGAAGACCGCAGTGGAAGTGAGTGTTGTCAGTGAAGTGCTTGAGATCGGCAGCAGCGTTTGCAATGTTGAATCCAGCGCCTGACCAGCCAATTGTTGACACGTTAAAAGAAACGTAGCCGTCCATCTGCATGTCTACGCCAGGATAAGAGCCGTCACCAGCAACGAAAGTATTGTCCCAAACATAGAGGAAACGGTTTACGTCGTCCGTACGAAGGTCTTGAACAGTCTTGCCAGAAGTCTTCAAAGACTCGATGCTGGCATTGTCGAGAAGAATAACGTCATACAAGTTGCCTGTTGAAGTTGTTTTTGACAATGCAGGGTCACCTACATACTGTGCATTGGCGATACCTACGCCACAAACTGCCATAGCAGCCAAAAGAGTCAAATTTTTCATAATTGGTAAAATTTTAGTGAATGATTAAATGATTAAGTTTTTATTTTTAAGGAGGGCGGACAGACGTGTGTCCGCCTTCCTGTTTTTGTTGTTTTTAGTATCCGTTGTTCTGCTCCATCGGGTTAAGGTTGATTTCCTCTGCCGGAATCGGGAACAGCTCGTGCTTGCCTTTTACAAACGATGCCATTTCGGCGCGTGCCTCGGCACTCTCGTTTTTGCCGTAAGAACCGTTGTCCTTGTCCATCACCTCATAGGCGATGCCCCAACGGCAAAGGTCGAACCAGCGGTGGCCTTCCATTGCCAACTCCACACGACGCTCATGGCGGATTGCCTTGCGCAAGTCTTCGGTGTTGTCGCTGTAGCCGCGATATCCAGGGAATGCCGGCATTCCGACACGTTCGCGCACCTTGTTGAGCATTGTTTTTGCCACTGCGATATCCTTGCCGCTTTCAAGAGCAGCCTCGGCATACATCAGCATCACGTCCGACAGGCGGATAAGACGATAGTTCATCGGGCTGCGTGTTGCGTGGTCAAGAGCCACAAATATGCCATTCTCGTAGAATGAAGTCTTATTGTTGTTGTACGGGCTGCCGAGATAAGTCAAGTCGGTGTTGGCTTCCACCTCTGAGTCAGAAGGCTTGCTGATAGTGGCTTCGCGGCGTGGGTCGCCCGGCTCAAACTCATCGTAGAGGTTCTGCGTCGGATGGTTGAAGCCCCAGCCTGCATTTCCGCCGAGCGAAGCCGCACGGCTACGAGTGAGGATTGTGGTGAACGAACCGCGGGTGAAGCCGAAACCTTCGCCGTAGTCGCTCGTAGGATCTGCCATATACTGGATTTCAAACACCGATTCAGGACCGTTCTCTCCGGCGAGAGTGAAGTTGTCTGAGTAGTTCGGGCAAAGGCTGTATTCGTTCTTCTGCTCTTCAAAGAATTTCTTACCCCATTCGTATGCATTGTTATAGTCGTGCATATAGAGATAAGTTTTCAGAAGCATCGCCTGCGCTGCGCCCTTAGTTGCGCGTCCGAGGTCGGCGTCGGCATATTTGCTCTTGTTCCAAAGCATCTGCTCAGCCAGCTTGAGGTCGTCGATGATGTGGTTGTAGATTTCCTCGGCAGTGGCACGTGGCTGCTTCCAGTCCTTGCTGCTGTCGATTACCTTGTCGACATAAGGCACACCGCCAAATATGCGTACAAGGCGGAAATAATAGTAAGCGCGCATGTAATAAGCCTCGCCCATCAAGCACGTTTTGCGCTCGGCTGTCATATCCGCATCGGGCTCGATAGCCTCAACCTCCTGCATTGCGAGGTTGCAACGCTGTATGCCTTGGAACTGCGCGCGATAGAAATCGCGCAGCAACGAGTTGTTGGCATTTGTCTTAAAGTTCTCGATGTCGTAGGCGTCAGCCATATCCGACAGGTTCTGACCGCCCTTCAGAGCATCGTCAGAGGCGATGTCGCCAATAAACCACTCACTGAAGTATGTGCTGTTGAATTCCCATGCGAGCGGAGTGTAGGCAGCGTTGACCGCACGGATTGCCGCCTTTCCCAGAGCGAAGTAGTCCTCCGGGGTTGATTTTCCAGGCTCTTCCTCCTTCAGCCAGTCGTTGCAAGAAGTGGCAGCCACCAGGAGCGCCGCTCCGCAGAATGCTTTCAAAAAATATTTAACCTTCATAGTTGTTTTTTCGATTTTAAGTTAGAAAGAGATGTTGGCTCCAAAGATGAATGAACGTGCCTGAGGATAGTTGCCATAGTCAACACCGCCGCCCACTTCCGGGTCGAAGCCGGTGTATTTTGTGGCTGTCAGCAAGTTGCTTCCCTGCAGGTAAAGGCGGCATGACTCCAAGCCAATCTTGCGGATTGCAGCGGTCGGGATAGTGTAGCCGAGTTGCAGGTTTTTCAAGCGGAAGTATGATCCATTCTCGAGGAAGCGGTCTGAGACATAGTAGTTGACCGAGTTTTTCGGGTTTGGAATCGAGCCGTCGTAGTATGTCTCGCCAGCATCGTTGGTTTGCTGCATCCACGCGTTCTTCATAACAGGGCTGAGCACGCTGTTGGTGCCTGTACCTTCAAGACGGTGACGGAGCTGGTTGTAGATTTTGTTGCCTGCCACACCCTGGAAGAAGAGTTGCAGGTCAAAATTCTTCCAATTCATTCCGATATTGATACCATAGTTGATTGAAGGGATTGAAGAGCCGAGTTTCACGCGGTCTTTGTCGTCAATCACGCCGTCGCCATTGTTGTCTTTGTATTTTGAGTCGCCGGCATGGAACGGAGTTGTTGTCGCATCGTAGCCGTGCAGATAGTCGAGCACCTCTTGGTCGGTCTTGTAGATACCTTCATACTGATATCCCCAGTAGTAATACAATGGGTAACCCTGGTCGACAACCATCACGTTGCTGTAGTTTGAGTAGATTGGCGAACCGCCGTTAAGTCCGGTGAGCTCGTTGTCGATAAACGACACGTTGCCGCCGATAGAATATCCGAAATCACCAATCTGGTTGCGGTGTTCGAGAGTGATCTCCACGCCGCGGTTGCGCACTGTTCCGACGTTGCTCATTGCCGAGTAGCGGTTGCCCACGTGAGCCGGAGCGGTGACATTCATAAGCATATCCTTTGTGTTGCGGAGGAAGAAGTCGACAGAACCTGTGAGTTTGTTTTTCCACAAACCGAAGTCCACGCCGGCACTCCATTGTTCTGTGTTTTCCCAGTGTCCGCCATTGTTCACCCAAGTGAGCACTGTGGCACCGTTGGCGAGCTGCTGGTCTTTACCAAACACATAGTCAACAAATGTAGGGCCATCGTCAAACACCTTCAGTGTAAACGCGCCGTTGCCGATGTTGTCGTTACCTACGCGACCCCATCCTGCACGGATTTTGAGAAGGTCGAGATTGTTGAAATCTTTCATGAAGCTTTCCTCGCTGATTTTCCATGCCAAAGCGGTTGATGGGAAATAACCCCAAGGCTTATCAGGGAACTTGCTTGAACCGTCGGCACGGAAGTTGACCGTAACGAGGTAGCGGTTGTTGAAGCTGTAGTGCAGACGTCCGAGCATTGACACGCGGCGGTTGCGCGAGATTGAGTCGGCAGGACGGCCGAAATCGTCGGTCACCTTTGAAAGGAACCAGTTTTTCTCAACAGGGTTGAGAATTGTCGAACCAGAGCTGCTGATTCCGTAATAGTTGTATTCCTCGACTGTCTGACCTACCATTGCCGAGAAATCGTGCTTGCCGATTGTGCGGGCATAGGTGAGGATGTTGTCTACAGTCCAGTTGTAGTAGCGTCCGATGAGCGACGACAGGAAGTTTTTGTCGTTCTTGTCGTAGCTTGAGAACTCGTATGCTTCTTTAAATGTCTTGTTGGTGTGGTTATTGTAGTCGAAGCTGTAGCTTGAGCGGAATGTCAAGCCCTCGATCGGGTTGATTTCGGCAAACACGTTGCCCACAAAGCGCTCGTAGCGGTCTTTCGGGTGGCTCATCTCCACCATAGAGAACGGGTTGGTCACGTTCTTGAAGTTTGAACCTGCGGCAATCTGTCCGCTGAGGTCCTTGCCCTTGCGGCTTACAGAGCCTTCCGGATAGCGGACAGGATCCCATGGAGCCATTGCGAGAGCGGCTGAAAGCACAGAGGCGCCAGCACTCTCCGAGTTGTTCATCGCGTTGCGCGCCGTTGACGCCATAAACGAAATGTTCTCGCCCACCTTAAGCCATTTCTTCACTTGGTGTGACGTGTTGAGACGCACGGTGAAACGACGGTATTTAGAACCGATAAGCGTACCTTCCTGCGAATACCAGCTTCCGCTGAGCGAATATGTGGTTTTCTTGCTGCCACCGTCGATGGCAAGGTGATAGTTTTGAATCAATGCGTTCTGGAACACTTCGTCCTGCCAGTCGGTATCTACTGCTGAATAGTCGAAGCCTGTAGGATTTTTCTCCGGGTCGTAGACTGTAGGGAAATATTCAGATGTGCCGAGGCTGAACGCCGACAACCATTTGTTGAATCCCTGCTTCTCGTAGAAAGCCTTTTCTGATTTTGTGCCGTTGATGGCGATACGCGTGTCGGCGAAGTCCTTGGCGTTCATCACGTCAAGTTTGCGCCAACGCTGCTGAACGCCGACATAGGCATCGAGAGTGACGCGGGTTTTCTCGTCGGTGGCGCCGTTGCGTGTGGTGACGATGATGACACCGTTGGCACCGCGCGAACCATAGATGGCTGTTGCGCTGGCGTCTTTCAGCACCTCTGTCGACTGGATGTCGTTAGGGCTGAGGAACGAGATGTCGTCAACGATAACACCATCGACTACATATATAGGAGAAGCGCCGTTGACCGTACCGACACCGCGGATGCGCACCTCTGGAGCGGCACCCGGCTGTCCACTGTTTGAGTTGATGGTCACACCTGCAGCCTGTCCCTGAAGGGCGTTTGCAAGGTTGGAGGCGGGAGTTTTCTTAAGCTTGTCGGCGTCGACACTGGTAACCGAACCGGTAAGGTCGCTTTTCTTCATCACGCCGTAGCCGATAGCCACAACCTCGTTGAGCATGTGTGAGTCGCTTGCAAGCACAATATTATATGTGCCCGACTTTACAACTGTTCTTTCCTGGGTCTTGCAGCCCACAAAAGAATACTGGAGCGTTGCACCCGCCGGAACAGAAATGGTGTAATTGCCATCAATGTCGGTGGCTACTCCTTGCGAAGGGTTGCCTTTTACTTGGACGGATGCGCCAATCAGCGGCTCACCGTCTTCGGCAGAAGTAACAACTCCTGTAATGTTCACGTTTTCCGCAAAGCCTATCATTGCGAAAAACAAAAAACAAAATAGTAGAATCTGTTTCTTCATAAGTTTGGTATAAAATTTTAATGAATATTCCTATTAGGTCAAAACTCGCAGTTTTTTGTTCGGTTTGACACTGCAAAATTATAGTACAATGTATCCCCACCCCAAAAAAAGCACTCACAAAAAACTCAACAAGTGTCATTTTGCTACTCAACATCTATTTCTTCTCACTTTTTATATACTTGTGTTTTAAGATGTTACAAAAAATATGTTTTATAACATATTTTTATTTGTTCCTCAACATATATTTTTTTACGAATTTTGGACCGTTAAATGAATGCATTCTTCAAACAATGAAAATTTTTGGCTTCACACTAAAAAAATCACGCCTCGCCGGAATGCTGCTGGCAATATTCCTGGCGGCGGTATGCTCCGTCGCCGCATCGGCAAGCTATCCGCTTGTGCGCAACTACACCCGCTCCGCATATCATGGAGGCACACAAAACTGGGACATCAAGCAGGACAGTTACGGACGAATGCTCTTTGCCAACAATTCAGGCATGCTCATCTACGACAGCAAGAACTGGACACTATGCCCCATCGGCAACTACACGTCGGTGCGCTCGCTGATGGTCGACGAAAGCACGTCGCGCATCTATGCCGGCGGATCGGAGGAATTCGGCTACTACCACAACGACCCCGACAGGGGATGCTTCGTTTATAAAAGTCTGATGCCCACGTTGCCGAAACGCAACCGCCACTTCACCGAGGTGTGGAACATCCACAAGTCGGGCAAATACATTTGGTTTCAGAGCGACTTCAACCTGCTGCGATTCGACGGCAGCAAATCGATTTCCATACCTTATAAATATAAAATCACGACTTCCGCGCTCATCCGCGGCAGGCTCTACATCGCATCGAAAGAGGGCGGCATCTGCCAACTCAACGGGAAAACGTTTACAAGCGTCCCTGGAGGCGAGCGCGTGAAAGGCATGCGCGTGTGCGCGCTGTTGCCTTACCTAAAAGGCAACATCCTCATTGTCACGGAGTTCTGCGGAGTGTTTATCTTCGACGGAGCCACGGTGCGCCCGTTTGAGATGGACATTGACCCGTTTCTGAAAGCCAATCAGGTGTTTTGCGCTGCCACAAACGAGCGCAAGCTGGTGTTTGGCACCGTAAACAACGGCATAATAATCAAAGACATAACCAACGGCAGCAACACATTCGTGAATATGTCGACCGGACTGCAGAACAACACCGTGCTGAGCATCGATTTCGACCGGATGGACAACATCTGGCTCGGTCTTGACAACGGCATCGACTACGTGCTCTACAACTCCCCGGTGTCGACAATTTTCGGCACGTCAAACATTTACGGCGCCGGCTATGCGTCGATGCTTCTCGGAAACACCCTGTTGCTCGGCACAAACCGCGGACTCTATGCCACTGCCTATCCGCTGTCGGCGGCAGCAGAACCGGCAAAACCATCTTCGCTTCTGAAAAGTCAGGTGTGGAGCATCGACACTCTCGGAAACGACGTGCTTGTGAGCAGCGACCGCGGACTGTATCAACTAAGAGGCTCCGAGGTACGGCAAATAAGCGGAATACCAGGCACTTGGGCGGTAGTTCCCCTGCACCGCCACCCCGACATGGCGCTGGCGTCAACCTATGAGAGCTTCTACCTGCTGCGCCGCGTCGGCGGACAATGGACAATGGCAAACCGTGTGACGGGCTACAACGAGGCTGGCGGACGAATCATAGAGGACGAGTTTGGAAATATTTGGATAAGCCATTGGATGAAAGGTATATATAAACTGCACCCGAACGCTTCGTTCACTAAATTCGACAAAGTGGAACTGTACAACCACACAAAGGGATTCCCCACCGACCGCAACAACACACTCTACAAAATCGACGGCGAACTCGCCTTCTCGACCGAGGGCGGATTTTTCCGCTACAACCCGCACACCGACAAGATGGTGCCCAACGAGAAGCTGAACAGCATCTTCGGCGAGCACACGTCGGTGAGACTCTACCAGTCGCCGGCGAAAGACGTGTGGGGCGTGTCAGGACAATACATCTGTGCCGCATTCTACAATGCTACAGGCACATACAACGTCGACTCAATCACCTACAAGCCCTTGCTCGACAAACTGATTGTCGGGTTTGAGCATTTCGACTTCATCTCGCCCCGCAAGCTTATCGTGACAAACGAGGACGGTTTCTACGCCATCGACGTTGACCGCGACCACCGCGTGAGCTGGAAGAGCAAATTGTTTGTGAGCAACATTTTCGCCACCAACCCCGACTCACTGATATACACCGCCGGCGGTGCGCTCCACAACAACGTGCTCGACTTGCCGTACGACCTCAACTCGCTGCGCTTCGAGTTTATATGCCCGGAATTCCGCGAGGAGGGCGCCGTGCTCTACAGTTATTATCTTGAAAACTACGACACTGGATGGAGCGCCTATACCACCGCCAACTCAAAGGAATACACGCAATTACACGAAGGCACATACACGCTGCACATCCGTTCGTTCAACCGCTACGACGACAGCCGCTCGGAATACTCCTTCACCTTCCGCATCGCGCCGCCATGGTACAGAAGCACCTGGGCGATAACGTTCTACATCCTTTTCATCATCTCGTCAACATATTTTCTATTCATATACGTGCGGGGAAAGGCGCGCAAGTCGGCGCTGATGGTGGCGAAACGCAAGGAGGAGGAAATGCGTGAATACAAACGCCAGACCGAAGAGGAGTCGTTGCGACGTGAAAACGAAATCTCACGGCTGAAAAGCACGCAGCTGGAACACGACGTGCGCCACAAGTCGCAGGAACTGTCAAACGCCACGATGAACGTGATGCGCAAAAACGAGATTCTCATCGACATCTCAAACCAAATCAACAAATTACAGGAGAGCGGCGACACCATCTCGAAAACGTCGGCAAAGCAGCTGATGAAGATTCAGAAACTCATCAAAGAGAACATCTCGCACGATGACGACTGGCACAAATTCGCCCAAAACTTCGACGTGGTCTACGAGAACTACCTCAAACGCCTCGCCGAGCGGTTCCCGCAGCTCAACATCAACGACCAGAGGCTGTGCGCATATCTGAAGATGGGTCTCAGCAGCAAGGAGATTGCCCCACTGCTCAACATGTCGTACCGCAGTGTGGAAATGGCACGTTACCGTCTGCGAAAAAAGATGGAACTGAGCCGCGAGGTGAACCTCGTCGACTTCCTGCAACGGCTGTAACGCTGTGCCATTTTGCTATATTTTGGGGCTTTTTTGCCTATTTACGTGTAAATTGTCAATCATTTTTGATGATTTTCTAAAAATTTGCCATATCTTTGTGGCAGAAAAAAGATAAAGATGGAAAAAATAGACAATCTTGACCGTAAGATTCTTGAAATCGTGATGCGAAACGCACGAATCCCGTCGAAAGACGTGGCTGTGGTATGCGGGGTGTCGCGCGCTGCCATACACCAACGCATACAGCGGATGATTGATTTGAAGGTAATCACCGGTTCGGGCTACCACGTAAACCCGAAAGTGCTTGGCTATACAACCTGCACCTACATCGGCGTGAAATTGGAGAAAGGCTCTATGTATAAGGACGTTGTGCCTGAATTGGAGAAAATACCGGAAGTTGTTGAATGCCACTTCACCACCGGCCCGTACACAATGCTGATAAAGCTTTATGCCCGCGACAATCAGCATCTTATGGAGCTTCTCAACGACAAAATCCAGATGATCCATGGTGTCGTTGCGACAGAAACCCTGATTTCGCTCGACCAAAGCATGAACCGCGAAATTCCAATACACTACGAAGAATAGCGTTTCAACGCCTAAAAAAGACATAAAAGCGCGCCGAATGCCGGTGCGCTTTTATTTTACGCTGATTGCCAGAAGCCGCACCCATCAGCATACACGCCGACTCTTCCATAGCAGCTCACCTCCGGTATGCTGACCGCAAGGAGCATATCGAGTCCCAATACGCGCCGTTGCACTCCACGACGATTGACAGCCTGCCACCGTCGCCGTCGCGCATGCCTCAAAATTCGACATGGCCTTTTTTACATCAAGCCTTTTTATACCAGAGCCAGCACACTGATAATCAAGCATAAAGAATTTTATTTACAAAAAACTTGGCAAAAATTTTGCAGATTTAAAAACTTGTCGTACCTTTGCAATCGCTAACACAAAAGCAACTATCAATGGTGCGGTAGTTCAGCTGGTTAGAATACATGCCTGTCACGCATGGGGTCGCGGGTTCGAGTCCCGTCCGCACCGCAGAAATCCTGAAACGAAAGTTTCGGGATTTTTTGTTTTCCGTAGCATCTCCGCAACACTCCAACATAAAATTTTGCGGAAATCGGCAAAAGCCGGCAGAGCAGCCATCCAAACAGTGCGATGCGCCTCCAGGAAAGTCCACAACGTATGGCAGTCGGAATCCAGACAGCACCGACATCGGGAAAGTCCACAACGTGGACTCGCTTTCAGCTAACCCCGGACCGCGTCCGGGGCATACGGATGATACAGACAAAAAGAAAAAAGCCCGTCAATCCGACGAGCTCTGTTTCTTAGTTGCTTCGATGAAGCAACATTTACAAACCTAACATAAAACCATTATTCGAGACATTTTACTGCGTTTCACAACGAAATAAAACTAAATTCTAATACTCCATATTATAATCGTAGTGTTTAACCATTATTCGGTTGAAAGCATCTCTTTGCTTTCGACACTACAAAGTTACAGTCATTGTCAAGCATTTCAATCGCCATATTAACACAAATATAGGCAAATATAGATGTATAAAATTTTATATGCTTGATTAGCAATGATATAATTTTTATGAAATATAAGCAAATATAAACGATTACATCAATCGATAATGCCGATTTTCATCACGTTTTTCTCAAAAGAATCCCTGTCGATTGCACGATTTTTCATTTTGTTGCGGTAGGCATATATGGTATTGACCGAATAGCGCAGAAACTCTGCAATCTTCGACGAGTCGACAATTCCGAGGCGCAACAAGGCATAGATGCGCAATTCAGTGTTGAGCGAACCGGGAGCCTCAATCTCAAAACGCTCCTCCGGACGCAGCAAGGCGTTGACATCATCGACAAACGTGGTGTAGATTTTAAGGAATGCATTGTCAAACTCCTTATAGAACGTAGAGTGCTGCTCATCGCTGAATTTCTGCGACTTCATCATCTTCACCAAATCATCCACCTGTCCCGACACAAGCTTACGGTTGACCAATTTAGTAAACGAGTCGAGGCGCTTCATATATATAGAGCACAGTTCAAGGAACTGCCCCATATACTCATCCTTGGTCATGTTGGCCTCTTTCAGCTTCAGACGCGTGCGCGTGAGCTTCTTCATCTGCTTCACAAGATAGAACACCGCCACGGCAAGTCCGATGAGAAGGAAGAAACTCACCACGATATACATCATCAGCATCCGCTCATGCTCGGCAACCTCCTCGCGATGCTGCGACTCGATTACCGGCAGCAGCCCCGACACATTATAGACACGCATCTGCGCGTTGCAGAACGCCGCATCCTCGAGCGACGTAAATATATAACGATAGGCGCGGTCGATGTCGCCCTCTCCGTAAAGAATCATGGACAAGTCGAAAATCGATTGGTTTTCCTTCACCGCGCACATAATATCGCTGATCGCCGAGAGCGCAAAATAGCGCACACTCTCCTCCGACTTCCCCTCCGACCTGTAAATCTTCGCCAAAAACGCACAGGCAAGAGCGAAATCATTGCCGTCGCGGCGCAACGACGGAATCAGGTCGACAAGAATCATCTTAGCCACCGCCTGCTTGCCGTCGGCCATCGCCTGCTCCGCCTCATAAAGCCTACGCGTGTTGGAGCTGACGGGCAGCGACTCAATCCATTTTTTTCTAAACGCCACAGTATTGGAGTAATAGCGGTCGTAGAAAAGCCCTCCCTCCGTAGAGCCATTGAGAGAGAAAGAGTAGATGCGATAGCCACTTTCGTAGAACTCCGGCAGCAACGTGTCGGGAATCTCCATGTGCGAAATCGCCTTGAAGTCACTGTAGGCCTCCGCATAATAGCCCGCGATAACCTCCGAGCGCACTTTTTTCATTCTCACGAGCAGCGAGTCGGTAGGCGAAGACGCCAACTCGGCAGCCTTGTCATAATAGAAAATCGCGGAGTCTGCCTTGAAAAGCGTATACTCCTTACCCAGCTTCATGTAGGAGGAAAACGACGGACGCGAGGCAACCGCCCGTTTTTCTTTGTCGATGCGCGCATACTTCCTGCCCTCAAACATTTTTTTAAGGCCAATGTAGCGGTCGAGGCTGTCGAGCTCAGGCACCGACACCGCCACAGCGGTCTGCACGGTGACAAAGAGCAAAAACAGCGAAAGTGCCAATCTAAATTTAGACATAAGGAAAATATAAATGGTTTAAAATGTTAGTTTATTACATGACAAAGATATAGCCTTCTTCTGAATAAACCAAATTATAAACATATTTTGTAGAAAACGCGTTGCATCCCAACCATTCTCCACAACGAGTTTCGCCCCTCATTCACATAATAAGCCAATTTTTACTATCTTTGTATAAATAAAAAAATTAAA
>ULSM01055894.1_pt1 | contig 12852 bp, 13 predicted proteins | sample 1956381 | NCBI WGS metagenome assembly ULSM01 (sample SAMEA4835710, study PRJEB28245) | human gut metagenome | biome: gut microbiome; material: fecal sample | place: Denmark | collected 2008 | reverse complement strand
GGCAGCTATAATCGTACCGCTGGGAGCCATACTATATATAAGAATGTGGCGATACAGACTGAGACTGCTTCAGGATCTCAAGAACATCAAGAATACAAATGACAGAATAATAGCACGGATAAACAAGATGTGAGTCCGCTGCAATACATATATTATAACACGAACATTTAAAAAGAACACGAGAATATGACTGAGTTCAACCTCAACAGCATCGAAGATGCGATAAAAGATTTTAAAGAAGGAAAATTCGTAATAGTCGTTGATGATGAAGACAGGGAAAACGAAGGCGACCTGATTATCGCAGCGGAGAAGATCACTGCGGATAAAGTGAATTTCATGCTGAAGAACGCGCGCGGCGTACTTTGCGCTCCAGTGACGCTCTCACGCTGCGAGGAGCTTGACTTGCCAAGACAAGTGAGCAACAACACATCAGTGCTCGGCACCCCTTTCACCGTGACAATTGACAAGCTGGAAGGATGCACCACAGGCGTTTCCGCCCACGATAGGGCTGAAACAATAAAGGCTCTTGCCGACCCGGCTTCAACGCCTCAGACATTCGGAAGACCCGGACACATAAACCCTCTATACGCTCAGGACAACGGTGTATTGAGACGTTGCGGACACACCGAAGCGACAATAGACCTGTGCAAACTGGCTGGACTGTATCCGGCGGGGGCACTGATGGAAATTATGAGCGATGACGGGACGATGGCAAGAATGCCGGAACTTACCAGACTGGCTGAAAAATGGGGACTCAGAATAATAACAATCAAGGATCTCATTGCCTATCGTCTGAAGAAGGAATCTATAATAGAGGTAGGCGAAGAAGTCGACATGCCTACAGAATACGGTCATTTCCGCATTATTCCGTTCCGTCAGCAAAGCAACGGAATGGAACACATGGCACTCGTGAAAGGGGAATGGAAAGAAGACGAGCCAATACTGGTAAGAGTCCATTCGTCGTGTGCTACAGGAGACATACTGGGAAGCAAAAGATGCGACTGCGGCGAACAGCTGCATAAATCGATGCAGATGATTGAGAAAGAAGGTAAAGGTGTCATCATATACATGCAGCAGGAGGGTCGCGGCATAGGTCTTATGAATAAAATCGCGGCATACAAGCTGCAAGAAGAAGGCTATGACACAGTAGACGCAAACATCCATCTCGGATTTCAGCCTGACGAGCGTGATTACGGATGTGGGGCACAGATGCTGCGCCACTTGGGTGTACACAAGATGAGACTTATGACCAACAACCCGGTAAAACGAGTAGGACTGGAGGCTTACGGGCTGGAAATAATAGAGAATGTTCCCATTGAGATAACACCCAACGAATACAACGAACGCTATCTGAAGACAAAGCGTGACAGGATGGGACACACCCTTCATCTGAAATAGGAACGGACTTCTGCAATACTGCGGTGTAAAACCCGTATAATGAAATATAAATACATAATATATCTTATAGACGGAGTCGTATTCTCTGTCTCAATTATGCTCGGTACGGCAATTGGTGCGAAATCAGGCAATATAAGGTCGGGACTGATATACGGACTGCTCGCAGGATCTCTCGTTGCCGCAATAATTAACATCTTTGTACTCATAAAATTCAAGAATAATCAATAAAGTTATAAATCATTACAATTATATTAACAATATAGAAATATACTATCTTTTCTTTCGGCATAATGAATTAATTTCTTAATTTTGCAAAATAAAAAACATAAAAATTATGGCACAATTATCTGATCGTCTTAACAGACTCGCACCGTCCGCAACACTTGCCATGTCGCAGAAAAGCAGCGAGATGAAAGCACAAGGCATTGACGTTATAAACATGAGCGTAGGTGAGCCTGACTTCAATACTCCCGACCACATCAAAAATGCGGCAAAAGAAGCTGTTGACAATAATTATTCTCGTTATTCTCCAGTACCGGGATATGCCGATCTGAGAAAAGCCATTGCCGCAAAACTGAAAAGAGAAAACAATCTTGAATACAATATTAATGAGATACTGGTGTCAAACGGTGCAAAACAAAGCGTATGCAACACCGTAATGGCTCTCGTTAACGACGGTGACGAAGTGATTATTCCGACACCGTATTGGGTGAGCTATCCGCAGATGGTAAAACTTGCCGGTGGAAACCCGGTCTTTATCAATGCGGGATTCGAGCAGAACTTCAAAATCACAGCACAACAACTGGAGGACGCCATCACTCCAAAAACAAGACTGTTGATTCTTTGCTCTCCAAGCAATCCTACCGGAAGCGTATATACAAAAGATGAACTTGAAAGCTTAGCTGAAGTGATAAAGAGTCATGAAGACCTCTTTGTACTTGCTGACGAAATATACGAACACATCAATTATACAGGTCGTCACGAAAGCATTGCCCAATTCCCTGGCATGAAAGAACGCTCAATCATCGTAAACGGTGTATCTAAAGCATATGCCATGACAGGATGGCGTATAGGCTTCATTGCAGCTCCGGAATGGATAGTAAAAGGATGCAACAAGCTGCAAGGACAATACACAAGCGGTCCGTGTTCAGTAAGCCAGAAGGCTGCGGAAGCTGCATACACACTTCCGCAAGACTGTGTTGAGGAAATGAGAAAAGCTTTTGAACGCCGCCGCAATCTGATTGTTGAACTGGCAAAAGACATTCCAGGACTTGAGGTGAACACTCCGCAAGGTGCCTTTTACCTGTTCCCGAAATGCAGCAGCTTCTACGGTAAGAGCGACGGAAAGCGCACAATAAACAATTCTACGGACTTTGCGATGTATCTGCTTGAAGTCGGTCATGTGGCAACAGTAGCCGGTGACGCATTCGGTGATCCTGAATGTTTCCGCATGAGTTACGCTACAAGCGATGAATACATACGCGAAGCTATGAGCAGAATAAAAGACGTGCTTTCACGCCTGAAATAAACTTCAAACATCAAATGTCCTGACTAATTTAAATAAATTCACTGTTAAAATACGCAAATACAAGTTTCAATTATACTTAAATTGTTATCTTTGCCTCAAGATTACATACCGGAAAGCAAAATAGCAAGTAAGAACAAAAGCAAACAGTCGATATAAATAATTAAACATAACAACCAAAAAAATTTATTAACAACTAAAATTAAAATTTTAAATTATGGCAACTACACAAAAGAACAGCCCAAAATCACAGGGTTTCCAAGGAGTTAGAGACGCAATTTGGATCATAGTAATATGTGGCGTAATTGCATTCCTTTTCTATGAATATTTCCTCGGTAACCCATCAAACTTCCATGGCGGAGACAACAGCGGAGAACCTGCCAACCTTCTTGGTACAATCTATAAGGGAGGTATCGTCGTTCCTGTAATCTTCACATTGCTTTTCACAGTTATCTCACTTGGCGTTGAGCGTTATCTCGCACTGCGTTCTGCATTCGGTAAGATGCCTTTGGCAAAATTCACCGCACAGATTAAAGCAGCTATAAAGAGCGGTGATTTCGCAACAGCACACCAGCTTTGCGACAAGATGAGAGGCTCTGTAGCAAACGTTGTTTCCGCATCCCTCAATGCATATGAGGATATGGAAAAGACAACCGGCATCAAAAAGAGCCAGAAGATAGCTAAGATTCAGCAGGCACACGAAGAGGCTACTCAGCTCGAAATGCCTACTCTTCAGATGAACCTTCCCATCGTAGCTACAATCGTAACACTTGGTACACTTACCGCTCTGTTCGGAACCGTTGTCGGTATGATCCGTTCATTCGCTGCTCTGGCAGCTGGTGGAGGTGCTGACTCTCAGGCTCTTTCAACAGGTATTTCTGAGGCGTTGGTAAACACAGCATCAGGTATTTTGACATCTTGGTTCGCTGTAGTTATTTATAACTTCTTTACAAACAAGATCGACAAGCTGACATACGCTCTCGATGAAGTTGGTTACACTATCGCACAGACATACGAAGCCAACCACGGAGAAGAGGCTTAATTTTTGCTAACCCTTTAAACTTTTATCACTATGGGTAAAGTAAAAATTAAGAAAAACGACATCTGGATAGACATGACTCCAATGTCCGACGTGATGGTGCTTTTGCTGTGTTTCTTCATGTTGACATCAACATTCGTGAAGAACGAACCGGTGAAAGTGCTCACCCCGAACTCGGTGTCGGAGATTAAAGTTCCGGAAACAGATGTCTTGAACGTACATGTTGCCAAAGATGGCAAAGTGTTCATGTCCATTGACAATACCAATGATCTGGTATCAATGGTAGATGCTATGACAGGAAAGTTCGGAATATCCCTTACGGGCACCCAGAGAGAGACACTGAGAAAACACTCTATGCTTGGTGTCAGCATGGACAAACTGACAGCCTATCTCAGTCTTCCTGAGGATCAGCTGGCAACAGCCATACAGAAAGAAGGTATTCCGACCGACAGTATTGATGACGGCTCCGGCAAGAAAGACAAAAGCGAATTCCAGCTTTGGGTTACAGAAGCACGTAATGCAAACGAGAATATAAAAATCGCAATCAAAGCCGACCAGGACACTCCATACAGTGCCATCAAGACTGTAATGTCTGAACTTCAAGATATGAACGAAAACCGTTACTATCTCATAACTTCATTAAAAACAGAGGAGGATTAAGAATGGCCAAGCAAAAAGAAAGCAAGCAGAAAAAGATGAATGTCCGCGTGGACTTCACGCCTATGGTGGACATGATGATGCTTCTTATCACATTCTTCATGCTCTGTACATCTCTGGCAAAACCACAGACAATGGAGTTGAGTATGCCGAGTAACGATAAGAATCAGACAGACGAGGATAAGTCTGTAACAAAAGCCTCATATACCATTACGATATATGTAGGAGCCGACGATCAGATTTACTATATCGCAGGACTTCCTAAGTATGATGATCCGACATGTCTTAAAAAGACCACATGGGGAAAAGACGGAATCCGCAAGGTTCTCATTTCCCACGTGACAGAAGACGGAACCCAGCCGGTACAGCAGGTGATGCTTGCAAAAGCCAAGCTTGATGAAAAGAAGCTGGCAGATCCGACATATCCTGACTCTATTTACAACAAGGAGCTGTCAAAGATCAAGGCTGGAGAGATTGACGGACAGAAAATCTCTACAATGACCATCATTATAAAGGCCACTGACAATTCTGCCTACAAAAACCTTATCAGAGCTCTTGATGAGATGCAGATATGCAGCATTGGTAAGTATGTGATCGACAAGATTAACCCGGACGACCAGAAGCTTCTCGACAAGGTAGGAGTGAAATAGTCGCTGAATGTTGAACAATTAAAACGAAAAGACTATGTCAAAGATAGATTTAATTTCAAACGACTGGGTTGATTTAGTATTTGAAGGTCGCAACAAATCCTACGGAGCCTACAGACTCCGTAGGAGCACATCAAAGCGCAATATAATCGCTATCATCTCAGTATTGATTCTGGTTGCTGTATGTCTCGTAGTACTTATATTCAAGAACTTCGTTGATGAACAGCGCTCAAAGGTTGCCGTAACGCAGGTGACAGAGCTTTCCGCTCTTAAACAACCGAAGAAAAAGCCGGAAGTAAAGCAGAAGAAGATTGAAATCCAGCAGCCTGAAAAGGTCGTTGAACGTGTAAAGAGCTCAATCAAGTTTACAGCTCCTGTCATCAAGAAAGACGAAGAGGTAAAACCTGAAGAAGAGCTTAAGACACAGGACGAGCTCATGAACACCAAAGTTGCCATCGGTACTTTTGACGTAAAAGGAAACGATGACGCAAACGGTGAAGTGCTCAAGGCAAAGGAAGTAATCGCACAGCCCGAACCGCCTAAAGCCGAAGAAAACAAAATATTCGAGGTGGTTGAGCAGATGCCTGCATTCCCCGGCGGTGACGCAGCTCTGATGAAATATCTGCAGGAGAACACCCACTATCCTACGATTGCAGCTGAAAACGGTGTACAAGGCCGTGTTGTTATAGGCTTCGTTGTAGAGAAGGACGGCTCCATCACAGATGTAACAGTCATCAAGTCACAGGATCCTTCGCTCGACCGTGAGGCAACACGCGTTGTGAAGAGCATGCCGCGCTGGATTCCCGGTAAGCAGAACGGTTCTGCAGTACGTGTGAAATATCAGGTACCGGTTACATTCAGATTACAGTAACAAAACAGAAAGAATGAGAAAAGAAACAATATCTTACATATTCGTAGGATTAGCACTGCTTGCGAGTCTTTGCGTTTCCTGTAACAAGAAGCGCAAAGACGGCAGGACAGATACATATTCGTCAGGGGTGATAAGTTTCGCCTCTGACGAAAGTTTTAGTCCCATTATAGAAGAAGAGCGCGAGATATTCGAGTTCACATACCAACAGGCAAAGGTCAACCCGATATACACAAACGAGTCGGATGCAATAAGCATGCTGCTCAACGGAAAGGTTTGCCTTGCCATAACATCACGCGACTTCAAGGAAAACGAAAGACAGAATCTTCGTGACAGAAGATTCAACCCACGCTCAAAAGCCATTGCCTACGACGCACTCGCTCTCATCATAAACAACGAGAACACCGACAGCTGCATTTCCGTAAAGGATATTAAGGAGATACTTAGCGGAAAGGCAACCAAATGGAGCGACATATATCCAGGCTCGAAACGCGGTGACATAATCGTAGTGTTCGACAACAAGAAATCAAGCACCGTGCATTTTGCCGAAGACAGCATTCTTGGCGGCAAACCGATAACGAGTCCTAATGTCGTGGCAACAAAAAAGACAGCAGATGTCATCACCTACGTTGAGAAGACACCGAATGCCATAGGCATCATCGGAAGCAACTGGCTCAACGACAAACGTGACTCGACAAACCTCACGTTCAACAAAGACATACGTGTAATGTCTGTCAGCAGAATAGACGAAGCGACACCAGCCAACAGCTGGAAACCGTATCAATATTACATGTATAACGGCAATTACCCGCTCACACGCACAATATGGGCATTGCTTAACGATCCGCTGCGCGGTCTGCCATGGGGATTCTCCAACTTCATTTCATCCCCGAAAGGACAGATGATTATTTTCAATGCAGGATTACTGCCTGTACAAGGCAACATCACAATCCGCGATGTCAAGGTGACAAACGATTGAAATACCGGATGAGCACAACAGCAATGAAAATTTAACTGAACATAATAAAGGATATGAAAGCAATAAAATATTTACTTATCGGAGCTTTGATGATAGGCATCAACACTCCATCTACAGCACAGGAAGAAGACCACAAGGCTGTTATCGAACAACTCACCAAAGTTATCAAATCTGACGCTCCCGACAAAGAGGATCAGGTAAAGGATCTTTTCAAGGAGTATAAGAAAGAGCCGGACGTGATAGTTGCCGTCGGACGGGCATACCTCGACATTAAAGACACAGAGAACGCCCAGAAGTATGCCGACATGGCTATCAAGCGCGACAAGAACTATGGCGACGCTTACGTACTGGCTGGTGACATCCAGGTTATCAACGACAACGGTGGTGCAGCATCAGCTCTTTTCGAGCAGGCTATCTATTTCGACCCGAAAAACCCCAACGGTTACCGCCGCTACGCACAAGTGAACAGCAAGGCTAACCCGAGCGCAGCCGTTGCCAAACTGGAAGAGATGAAAAAGCAGATACCCGACTATCCCATCGCTCTCATCTCCGCTGAGATATTCAGTAAGTCCGGTGATCTGGACAAGGCAATACAATACTACACACAGGTGGACAAGTCTCAGATGGAAGACTACCAGCTGGTGGACTTTGCACTCTCCTACTTCCTTAAAGGCGAATTTGAAAAGAGTCTGGAGATTTCGCAGTTCGGAAACAACAAGTTCCCGCGCAATCCCGCCCTCAACCGTATATCGTTCTTCGACCTTACAAACCTCAAGCGTTACGACGAGGCACTGCAGTATGCCCACAAACTGTTCAATGAGTCGGATGAGACAAAAATAACCGAAAGCGACTATCTCTACTACGGTTACGCTCACTTGGGCAAAGGCAACTACGACGATGCCATCGCCATGTTCCAGAAGTCCATCGAAAACAACAAGGACAACGAGGCTGACAAGAACGACGCTATGAAGAACATAGCCGAGGCGTATAAGAAAAAGGGTGACTACACAAACGCCATAAGCACTTACGAGAAGTATCTTGACAATCTGAAGCAGAAGACTGCCAACGACATAAACATACTCGCAACGATGTATATGTCAGAAGCAGCCGACTCAACTATAGCTGAAGACAAGAAAAAGATATACTACGCAAAGGCTGACTCCATCTATGGAGAGATGGCAACTAATATGCCGAGTGTAGCCGACTACGCAACACTGCAGCGCGCACACATAGGCTACGCTCTCGACCCGGAGACAAAAACAGGTCTTGCAAAACCGCACTACGAGAAGCTCATTGAGCTTATCAACGCCAAACCGACAAAGGACGAGACCGACAACGAGCGTCTGATAGAATCATACCGCTACATGGGCTACTACTTCCTGCTTCAGAAGGATAAGGCAAACTCTGTAATGTATTGGAACAAGATTCTTGAAATCGATCCGGAGAACGCAATGGCAAAGCAGGCTCTCGGACTGGCAGAGCAACTGTAAGACATCATTTATCAATATACCACACGCATGCGGCACTTACCTGTCGCATGCGTTTTTTTATTAAACAGACTGCGCTCGACAATCCAAAAACGAGTATACAATGCGATCACTGAACTGTTTCACACTTGAAATAAAACGCTATTATATGTGTTAAATCCAAAGTAGAGACGCAAAATCTTGCGTCTCACAAGCAAGAAGACGCATGAATATAGGTAATTATATGCCCTTCATTGCGATGATGATTCCTCGGGAGACGCAAGATTTTGTGTCTTTACTTGGCTGACGCCAACATATTTTCAGCACAAAACAGGCTGCGCTCGACAATATGAAAAGCAAGCTTTCATTGCACTCACTGGCACTGTTTTTGAATAAAACTGGCTGCGCTCGGCAATATGAAAGCAAGCTTTCACTGCTCTCACTGGCACTGTTTTTGAATAAAACAGGCTGCGCTCGGCAATATGAAAGCAATCTTTCATTGCTCTCACTGGCACTGTTTTTGTATCATGAAGAATACTCACTTAAATCGGAAAAGCACGTTCAGACAATCAACACAAACCTTACAGCATAATCATCATAGGTTGGACAAAAATGAATGTAGAGAGAGTGGTTATTCCTAATCCGCAGTTATGCTCAATACGTAAATACAGTTCCAGTCATACAGACTGCCTTTCTGGCTTGGCTGAGAAGCGGATGTACACACGGGGGAAAATACATGGCAGGATGCCGGCGTCAGTGCAGAAGAAAGACATGTGACATACAGTCAAACGAGAAAAATCAGTGCGGACGGTCTGACATCATATTCGCGATAAAAAATTAAAATCAAACATTAGAACACTAACGATAAATACACGATTGACGGTACAATCCTTATCTGTCTTCCACACCATTGCCGCAATCATATTCTGTCTTTTTGCCCGATGCAAACACTCATATCCTCGGTATAAATTAAGCCGAAATTCATGACGGTAACGTGCCATCCGGTTGAAGTCTGATGCCAGATTCCGGATAAAGAAAAACCGTCTACTGACTGCATAATTATACATAGTCATCCTCACAAGAGCACGTTATATGCAACAACACAACCACATGCACGCATATACACGAGTATTCCGACAATACGATAAAGTCCTGACAATCAACTGGATAACATTACATGCATCACAATTATCAGAAAACACGACTGCAAGAAAGCCTTTTCCATACTGCGATAAAGGCTTTTCCGTCTGTCAGAACGTACCGTTTCACGATACAGAAAAGCCTGTTCTGATGCTCAAAAAAAGCTGATATAGTGAATAAAAAGCTGAACGAAGACATTCAGAATGTACCAAACCATACTCCCGAATCAATTCATCCGACAGACAAACCAATCACTGACACTCCACAGATTCTCTTTTTCCGATTGTCAAAATACTTTTTCTTAATCCCTAAAATGTATATTTATACATAAACAAGAAGCGGTAATCACAGTGCCACAGCCTCGTTCTCACTTGACCGACTCTTCTCCATCCCATTGCCTCACCGTTTCCGTCATCCTTCTCCCCGTCTTTGTCCACTGTGTCAGACCACATATCCTGCAAAACCGGAAAAACTTCCGTATGACGTCTGCACTAAATAATGACGATGCCTGCCTTCCTATTCCGGATAAAACATTACATCCCGCCACCCCTCCGCATTTATCTCATGCCCGTCTCACACCGCCGCTTCCTGACCAGCACACGTCTCTCCCGACAATGCCGACCGAATGCCTGCGATTTATTTCACGTTAAAACTGTGACGACAAAACCACATTGTCATGATACTTACCTGCCCCGCTCATCAGAACGTCAATCATACGCTTACACCATATTACCGCCGCCTCAGCCACCCGTCATGCCTGTTCCGCTATACTATATTCCACTTGTTACGGATGCTCCGCAATATATCATCAATAAAGAAACGAATGTTTCCACATTACTTCAGCTCAAAATACAGAAGAGCAATAAGCACAATGTCGAAAACAAAAAAAGCGACCGCGCAAACGCGCAGCCGCAAAAAATAATCATGATTAAACAATGCAGGCAAATGCAATGAGCACAAGTGCTCAACCTGTCAGGCACAGCCCGCTTCTTAGTAAAATCGTTATTATGGAAGGCTGATAGCCTCAGAAGGACAAACATCAGCACATGTGCCGCACTCAGTGCACATGTCCGGATTGATAGAATACTTTTCTCCCTCTGAGATTGCGCCAACCGGGCACTCGTCAATACATGTACCGCATGCGATACAATCGTCACCAATTACGTAAGCCATAGTTAAAATAAATTTATAATGTTAATAATGTTATTGTACATTCTCACTGCCGGCACACACCGGATGCGTACGGTGCAAAGTTACATTTTTTATCCCGAATACACTCATTCGTCATATTATTTTAACTAAATTATACACTGTCTTCACCCGGTGTGATACAATAAGCCAACGCAAACAGCGTTATTAATACATATATGAGACGTTTCGCGACAACGATGATATTGATTCTCGCCTGTGTGTCACATGCCTTATCGCAGACGCGCACGGTGCAGAACAGACCTTACACAGACCTCCGCCCGTTCCACTTCGGAGTGGTCGTCGGCACTCATTTGCAGGATCTCGAACTGCTGAACGCCGGTCCGCAGATCATTACAAACGAGGACGGCACAACCGTAGAGACTCTTGTCACTGCCGACCAGGACCGCTGGGACACGGGATTCAACGTGGGTGTGGTGGGCGAATACCGCATCAGCACCTACTTCCAGTTCCGCATTGCTCCCACGCTTTACTTCGGCAACCGCCACATAACGTTCCGTGACATGACCGACCTCGACCCGGAAGGCAAGCCCAGAGAGCAGAACCAGAATCTCAAGTCGGTGTACATCTCATCCGCACTCGACCTCATATTCGCCGCACCGCGGTTCAACAACCACCGCCCTTACCTCATAGCCGGTGTCAACCCGATGATAAATCTCAGCGGCAAGAGCACCGACTACATCCGCCTCAAACGCTACGACATTTGCGCCGAGGTGGGGTTCGGCTGCGACTTTTACCTGCCGTTCTTCAAGCTGCGACCCGAACTGAAGTTCATGTACGGACTGGGCAACAGCCTCGACACCACTCACGCCGACCGTCTGCGCGACAGAAACATGCTGCGCTTCGCCAAATCAGTGAAGGAGGCACACACGAAGATGATTGTCCTCAGCTTCTATTTCGAATAATCATCCTGACCGGAATATGCGATAGGAACGATATTCATCATTTCACACACTATTGCCAGCTCCATGCCATCCCGCCACACCACCGCCGACATTCTTTCACAGGCTTTTTACCGGTGTAGCCGCATAATGCCACATATTGCACTAAATAGGAATAAACAATGTCTTAAAGCAGCACGGGAAACGGATGAATCATAATGGCAGATTCCGAACAAATGCAATCCTTCTTTTCCTCTTCAGTCATCGCACAATCCACATATACACAAACAAAAATCGGTCATCAGACCGTCAAAACATCTTTTTATATTAAAACAATGATGGCGTCAGCCCAGTAGAGACGCAAAATCTTGCGTCTCCCGTGCAAAAGGTTTGGCAACGACAGGCATTTATTCACCTCACTTCATTGCGCATACTTGCCTGTGAGACGCAAAATTTTGCGTCTCTACTTTGGATCATCCACATATAATTCCGCGTTATTCTCATGTATCAAACGGTTGCGGCTATAACGACAAAAGCCTGCAATCCAATTGCCAATCACGCCTGTTTTACATTAAATAATGATGGCGTCAGCCCAGTAGAGACGCAAAATCTTGCGTCTCACGAGCAAAAGGTTTGGCAACGACAGACATATATTCACCTCACTTCATTGCTCATACTTGCTTGTGAGACGCAAGATTTTGCGTCTCTACTTTGGATTACCCACATATATTCCGCGTTATTTTCATGTATCAAACGGTGGCGGCTATAACGACAAAAGCTTGCCATCCAATTGTCAATCACGCCTGTTTTACATTAAACAATGATGGCGTCAGCCCAGTAGAGACGCAAAATCTTGCGTCTCCCGTGCAAGAGGCTCGACAACGACAGACATATATTCACCTCGCTTCATTGCACATACTTGCTTGTGAGACGCAAGATTTTGCGTCTCCACTTTGGATTACCAACGTATAATACCGCGTTATTTTCATTTGCGAGACAGTATCGGTAAGCACAATACGAGCTTTTAAACATCCTGATGCCGT
>ULSM01014784.1_pt1 | contig 12881 bp, 7 predicted proteins | sample 1956381 | NCBI WGS metagenome assembly ULSM01 (sample SAMEA4835710, study PRJEB28245) | human gut metagenome | biome: gut microbiome; material: fecal sample | place: Denmark | collected 2008 | reverse complement strand
ATACAGGAACGTCATCGCCATCGCTATGAGTTCAACAACAATTTCCAGCAGGAGTTTGAGAAGCATGGCATGATGTGCGTGGGACGAAATCCCGAAAGCGACTTGATAGAAATCGTAGAGATTCCAGGCCTGAAGTGGTACATCGGCACTCAATATCATCCAGAATACCAGAGCACTGTGCTGAAGCCACACCCACTGTTTATGGACTTCGTCAAAACAGCAATTGAAAACAAAAAATAAATATGAACAAAAACAACATTATCGGTTTCCTCCTGATAGCCCTTGTACTGATTGGGTTCAGTTGGTACTCACAGCCTTCTGCCGAAGAGCAGAGAGCAGCATTCGTTCAGGACTCCATCGCTAAGGCAAAACACGCCGAGATGGAAAAAGCTAACAAGGCTGCGGCGCTGCAGCGACAGGCTGAAGCTAAAGCCAAGGTTGAGGCTGACTCAACAGCCCTCTTCTACTCGGCTTTGAAGGGCAAGTCTCAGAAAATCGTTTTGAGTAACGAGAAAGTTGAGCTGACCCTCAACACCAAGGGTGGTACTGTCGAGAAGGCAGTAGTAAAGGGTTATGTGGGTCACGACCTCAAGGTGAAAGATGGCTCAAAAGACAAGAAGGACGTAACTCTCTTCGATGGCAACGACCAGAGCCTCAAGTTCATGCTCGAGGCTAAGGAAGCCAACATTATCACCAGCGACCTTTACTTTACTCCATCAAATGTCACAAAGACATCTGTCACCATGACAGCAGAGGCTGCTCCGGGCAAGACCCTCACCATGACTTATACATTGGGCAAGGACTACATGCTCCACATGAGCCTTCAGGCACAGGGCATGGCTGGATTGTTCTCGCCTAATTATAGCAAGATGGATGTTGACTGGAGCGACAAGGCCCGTCAGCAGGAGCGCGGCTTCATGTTCGAGAACCGTTACACTACCCTCACCTATCACGATGTTGAGGGAGGTACCGACCATCTGAACGAGACAAGCGAGAAGATCGACGAGAAGATCGAAGAAACCATCGACTGGGTGTCTTTCAAGAACCAGTTCTTCTCTGCCATCATGATATCCAAGGACAACTTCGACAAGGATGCCTTCATGACTTCTATCCCTCAGGAGAAGGGCTCCGGCTATCTGAAGCAGTTCCAGGCTAAGATGAAGACCGCTTTTGACCCTACTGGAAAGAAGGCTTCTGAGTTTGAGTTCTACTTCGGACCTAACGACTTCCAGATTCTGAAGAATACAGAGAAGGAAAGCACCTTCGGCAAGGACCTGGAGTTCCAGAAGCTTGTTTATCTGGGATGGCCTATCGTCCGCTGGATCAACCGTTTCTTCACAATCTATGTATTCGACTGGTTGAGTAAGATTTTCCCTATGGGTATCGTGTTGATTCTCATTACCCTGCTCCTCAAGCTCATCACCTACCCTATGGTAAAGAAGAGCTACATGAGTTCTGCCAAGATGCGCGTACTCAAACCAAAGCTCGAAGCTGCTACCGCTCAGTATAATAAGCCAGAGGATCAGATGCAGAAGCAGCAGGCTATGATGGCTGAATATGCCAAATATGGTGTAAGTCCATTATCTGGTTGTATCCCTATGCTGATTCAGTTGCCTGTTTGGGTTGCAATGTTCAACTTTGTGCCTAATGCTATTCAGCTTCGTGGTGAAAAGTTCCTGTGGATGAGTGATCTGAGTACCTACGACCCCATCATCGAGTGGAACACCAACATTTGGTTGATAGGCGATCACTTGAGCCTTACCTGTATCCTCTTCTGTGTAGCCAACCTCCTCTACTCTTGGATGACCATGCGCCAGCAGCGCGACCAGATGGTAGGCCAGCAGGCTGATCAAATGAAGATGATGCAGTGGATGATGCTCATCATGCCTCTGATGTTCTTCTTTATGTTCAACGACTACTCATCTGGTTTGAACTTCTACTACTTCATCTCTCTGTTCTTCAGTGCAGCCATCATGTGGACCTTGCGCAAGACCACCAACGACGAGAAGCTCCTTGCTATCCTTGAGAAACGTTATCAGGAGAACAAGAGCAATCCTAAGAAGGCAAGTGGATTGATGGCAAGAATGCAGGCTCTGCAGGAATTGCAGCAAAAACAGCAAGCTGAACTTGCACGTAAGCAGGCAGAATTGAACGAGAAGAAAAAGAACCTCGGAAAATAAAGAAACTTACAACGCATAACAAATGATTGTTTGTTCCCCATAGGTGTTACACCTTATTATATATACCTTATTATATATATAGGCAAACTTCATTAAGCAAGAAAGAGTGTAATGAATCTCTTCACGAAGTATTCATTACACTCTTTTTTTAGACATAAATAAACAAACATCTACAATATTAACCTTTATTCCATTTCATAAAAACACCACTAAATTGAAAAACAGCAGAAACCATATAACACTAATAATCAACACCTTACATATTCACAACCACTTATTTTCACCACTTAATGATTTAATCAACAAACATTTTGTTACTTTTTTTATTACTTTTGCATGAGCAAACATAGCACTGTCCACAAAGACAAAAGCTATAAAAAAGAGATATACACAAAATCAAATAACAAAAACTTAAATTTATGAGAAAAGCAAAAAGTAATGCGATGTTGCGAGGATTAGCATCTACAGCACTCGTTCTATTAATCTCGGCTACTGCCTGGGGTCAAAAGATGAAGATTACTGGCACTGTAATCGACAACACCAATGAACCCATTATTGGAGCTTCTGTTCTTGAAAATGGAACGCAAAATGGTGTAGCCACCGATTTGGATGGACATTTTACCATCGAAGTACAACAAGGTGCCAAACTCAAGATTTCTTATATTGGCTATAAGAATAAAGAAGTAAAGGCTTCAAATGGCATCAAAATCACACTTGAAGAGGAAGCTAACATGCTAAATGAAGTAGTTGCCATCGGTTATGGCTCAGTGAAGCGTAAAGATGTTACTACTGCTGTTTCAAGCGTGTCGGCGAAGGATCTTTCTACACGTCCTATTGTATCTGCAGCTGCTGGTATGCAGGGTAAAGCAGCAGGTCTACAAATTTCACAAGCCAATGGTCAGCCAGGTGCTTCCCCCACCATACGTGTGCGTGGTACTACATCATTGAATGGTAGCAACGACCCACTCTATGTGGTAGATGGTGTGCCTATGACCAATATTGACTTCTTGCCTGCTGATGATATTGACAATATCCAAGTATTAAAAGATGCATCTTCAGCTGCCATCTATGGTTCTCGAGCTGCTAATGGAGTTATCATTATCGGAACCAAGCAGGGAAAAACAGGTGTGGCAAAAATCAGCTTGAATGCACACTATGCGTTTAATACTGTACGCGATAATCAAGAATCACTCAATGCTGCACAGTATAAAGAATTGATGGATGAGATTGGTATGGTAAAACTCCCTGAAGGTTTGAAAGACATGACCGACTGGAAAGACGAGGTTTTCCGCACTGGAAACGTACAGGACTACCAGGTCTCTATCACTAATGGAACAGAAAAATTGAGATACTTCATCTCTGGTGGTTACACGGGTGAAAATGGTGTCATCAAGAAATCAAGTTACAAACGTTACAATTTCCGCGCATCTATTGAAAACGACATTCGTAAGTGGCTGCGCCTTAATGCAAGCGTAACCTATTCTGACTATACCAACAAGGGTACAGGTATTATTTCCGGTACGGGTTCTAACCGTGGCGGTGTAGTTACGGCTATCGTCAATACGCCTACTTACGCTCCTGTATGGAATCCTGAGAATCCAAATCAATTTTACAACAACTTCTATGGCGTAAATATCACTTCACCTGCTGAGAATATAGCCCGAACACAGAACAACAAATCTGCATACAATCGTTTGTTGGCTACAGGAAAAGCAACAGTTACCTTCATGCCTGAGTTGACGTACAACCTGTCTTTGTCTTTCGATCGCACACAAGGAACAACAACCAACTTCCTCGACCCTATCTCTACAACCATTGGTCGTCAGGAATTTGGAACAGGCTATGAAGGACGTAATATCAGCAGTGTTGTCGTATGGGACAATGTGTTGAATTACAAAAAAGCATTGGGTAAACATAACTTTGATGCCATGGCAGGTAGTTCATGGACTCAAAGCAAGTGGAGCCAAAACTATATCAATGGTAGCAACTATGCGAATGATAACTTCCCTACTCTGAATGCTGCCAACAAGATTTCCTGGACAGGAACTGGCTCTTCTGCTTCTGATTGGGCTATCTTCTCTACCTTCGCTCGTTTACAATACAACTGGAACGACACCTATATGGTAACAGCCAATATGCGTGCTGATGGTTCTTCCAAGTTAGCTCCTCACCATCGTTGGGGTTATTTCCCATCTTTCTCTGGAGCTTGGCGTGTGAGCAATGAGAAATTCATGAAGGATATCAAGTGGATAGACGACTTGAAGATTCGTGGTGGCTGGGGACAGACTGGTAACCAGAGTGGCTTGGGCGACTATAGTTATTTGGCAAGATACAATATCAATCGTGTACAATGGTTTGGTGAGGGCAATGACGCCAACGCTATACCTACATTCTCACAAGGCAACTTGAGCAACCCTGAGTTGACATGGGAAACAACAACACAGACTAACATCGGACTCGACCTGACTGTATTAGGAAACCGCTTGACTTTCTATGCCGATTACTATTACAAGAAGACCAAGGATATGCTGATGAACATCACCCTTCCTGCAGGAAGTGCAGCTGCAACAAGTCTTACCTATAATGGCGGTTCGATGAGCAATAAGGGTTGGGAATTTGCCTTCTCCTCAAAGAACTTGATTGGAACATTTAAGTGGAACACCGACTTTAACATCTCATTCAATAAAAACAAGTTGGAAAGTCTGGCTCTAACGCAAGTATATTATGATGCTAAAACCACCGACTATGTCAACGAACCTGTTGTACGCAACACTCCCGGCATGCCTTTAGGCAGTTTCTGGGGATATATAGCAGAAGGGGTTGATCCTGAAACTGGTGACATGAAGTACAAGGACGTAACTGGCGACGGACTCGTTTCTGCAAGTGATCGTACCTATATCGGTGACCCTAACCCTGACTTCACTTTCGGTATGACCAACACCTTCTCATATAAAGGTTTGAATCTCAGTATTCTTATCCAGGGAAGTTATGGAAACGACATCTATAATGTCTCCCGAATGGAAACAGAAGGAATGTATGATGGCAAGAACCAAAGCACCAAGGTATTGGCACGCTGGAGAATTCCAGGACAAATCACCAACGTACCTAAAGCTAAGTGGGACATCCGTAACTCTACCTACTTCGTAGAGGATGGCAGTTATATTCGCTTAAAAGATATCTCCCTCTCTTACGATGTTCCACGCAAACTGATCTCACGCTTCGGACTGACTCGTTTGCAGCCATACGTATCAGCTACCAACCTGATTACCCTTACCGATTATTCTGGTATGGATCCAGAGGTCAATCAGTATGGTAATAGTGGTAGTGTACAAGGCATCGACTGGGGCACATACCCTCTCAACAAAAGCGTAGTATTAGGTGTAAAAGTTGAATTCTAAAAATCATGACAACAATGAAAACATATAATAAGATCAAGACTTTAGCGCTCGGTAGCTTAACCATGATATCATTGGCAAGTTGCTCACTCGACTATGAGCCTATATCCGAGCCTTCAGAAATAACACAGGGCACCCAGACTGAAACATCCACAGCTGTTTTAAAGGATAAGGCTGCCGCAGAAGCACAACTCAAGTCTCTCTATGAGTTGTTCCGCAACCGCCAGGAACACACCCATCTCGATTATCTCTTGATAGGCGACTCTCATAGCGATAATGCGTATGCTGGTACTACAGGAGCCGAGGTGGTGCCTTACGAAACCAACTCTATCGATGCCAGCAACTCTGTTTTGAGCCGAGACTGGAATCGATACTTAGAGGATATCGCTCAAGCCAATGTGCTCATCAATGGCGTAGAACAACTGAAGGAAAGTGGCCAAATCTCAGATACAGAATATCATTCCTATAAGGCTCAAGGAGAAATTTTCCGTGCATTGATGATGTTCCGAATGGCACGTCTTTGGGGCTCATTCCCTGTTATTACAACCATTGCAAAAACAATCACCTCTGATAACATCAATGAGGTATACCCTACTTACTATCCTCCTCGTAAATCACCCAAGGAGTGCTATGAACAGATTATTGCCGACTTGACAGATGCTGAAAAATATGCTCCTGACAATGATAATTCTGACCGCACCAAGATGACCAAGACTGTAGCTCAAGCTATGCTTGCCAAGGTCTACGCCGAAAAGGAAGTACAAGATTACGATAAAGTAATAACCTACGCTGATAAGGTAATCAAGACAACAGGTGTAGAACTTGAAGATAGTTATGAAACTCTCTGGGGATACGATGAGACAACCAAGGATTGCCTGAAACGTAATACCAAAGAAGGTATTTTGGAGGTTCATTGGACAACAGGTAGCGGAAACTGGGAAACATGGATGTACGGACGCCAGTTGGACAACTGGGATTACTATTTCACATGGGCAAAGTGGATTACTCCTTCGCGCGACATCATCAACGACTTTGAAAAAGAAGGCGATGAAATACGCAAGAATCAGGCTATTGTATATTATGCATGTACATGGAGCAACTATTATCCAGCCTCCAACTACCCATTCATGTATAAGTTGCGTTCTTCCTACAGCAACATTTATTGGATTCGACTCGCTGACATTATCCTCATGAAGGCAGAGGCGGAAGCCTATAAGGGCAACCTTGACGAGAGTGCGAAACTCGTAAACCAGATTCGTAAACGTGCCAAACTGAAGGAACTGACTTCTGATAAGACAAATAGCAAGGAAGCTATGATAGAAGCCGTGCTTCACGAACGCCGTTTAGAGCTTGCCTTTGAGGGAGAGCGTTGGTTCGATCTATGCCGCAACAACAAAGTAGAAAAATATCTCAATGGTATTGATAATCGTGATAAAGGCCGCATCAAACAAGTTAAACTGTTTGACAGTAACTCTTACCTGTTGCCTATACCACAGACGGCTCTCGACCAGAACACTAACCTGGAGCAAAACCCTGGTTACTAATCACAATCTCAAAATGTGAAGATAAAATTATTTCAAATATAAAAAACTCAACTTTCGCAAAAGGGGAAGTTAAAGAATTTAAAGAAGTTAGAGAAGTTAAAGCCATATGCTTTATAACTAAATATACAACAAAAAAGGCTATTGGCTATAACTTCTAACGACCGAAGGGAGTGATAACTTCTTTAACTACTATAACTTCCGTACATGCGAAACTTCAATAAAAAAGAACTATTCATATGAAATACCATAACCATAAAATTATGATGTTTATCTGCGCCACAGCATTTTCTGTGACAGCATGCAGCAATAGTAATTCATTCTCAGATCCTATTGATTTTGAGACTCCAAGCGAAGCTCCCAACCCTATACCTACACAAGGAACTGCCAAGACTTTTACCACAACAGCCGATGGCACATATTCCTTGGCAGAGGGAGAAGCCAAACTTTTTGATGGTGTATCTATGGCGCCAACAACCATCGAAATAGACAAAAATAAGAAATTCCAGACTATCGATGGTTTCGGATATGCCATCACCTACTCTTCTTGCTACAATCTCATGAAGATGAATCCTGAGGCTCGCCTGGCTCTCTTAAAGCGCATTTACTCCACTACAGAGGGATATGGCGTTAGTTACGCTCGCATCTCATTAGGCTGCAACGATTTCTCGAGTACAGAATATACTTATTGCGATAAAAAGGGAAGCGAGAACGATCCTATCAGTAATTTCGAACTTTATAGCGATGAGAACAACTATGTGATTCCTATATTAAAGGAAATCTTGTCTATCAACCCAAGTTTAAAAATCATAGCAGCACCATGGACTTGTCCTAAATGGATGAAGGTTGCTGACATCGATACCAAGACTCCAAAGGACTCCTGGACTGACGGACACCTCAACCCTGATTACCGTGAGACCTACGCCAAGTATTTTGTGAAGTTCATCAAGGTAATGAAAGAAAAGGGTATCAATATCTATGCTGTAAGTCCTCAAAATGAACCATTGAACAAGGCCAACTGCGCTTCTCTATATATGCCATGGCAGGAAGAAGCTCCTTTCGTAAAGGCTTTGGCTACCGAGTTCAAGAGAAGTGGTCTTACAACCAAGATATATGTCTACGACCATAATTACAATTACGACAATATAGCAGACCAAGAAGATTATCCTATTAAACTCTACAATGCTATCGGTGACAATTTTGAAGGTTCCGAGTTGGTTGTTGGAGCTGCATATCATGATTATGGTGGCAACAACAGTGAATTGACAGATATCCATAACCAACGCCCCGACAAGGAACTTATCTTCTCAGAAACAAGTATTGGTACATGGAATAATGGACGCGACTTAAGCAAACGTCTGATGGCAGATATGAAGAATGTAGCACTCGCTACTGTCAATCAAAACTGCAAGGCCGTACTCGTTTGGAACTTGATGCTCGACAACAAAATGGGTCCCAATCTTGATGGTGGATGCCAAACTTGCTATGGCGCCATCGACATCAATCAGAATGGGTACAAACAGTTGAGCTATAATTCTCATTATTACATCATCAACCACATGGCAAGCGTGGTGGCCCCTGGTGCTGTTCGTATCGGTACTACTTCACGTACCATTAATGACAGCAAGATAACTCATGCAGAATTTTTGAATCCAGACGGAAGCCTTGCTGCTGTTATCATCAACGAGGGAGATGAGACAAAATCTATCAATCTAAGCGATGGCATCCATAACTTTACATGCAATGTACCTGCTAATGGTGTTATTTCGTGCAAATGGAATAAATAATGAATGTCATTTTAGTAATTAATCAACAATAGATACAACCATTATGAAACATATCAAATATTATATCATAGCATTGCTCGCTCTACCACTAATGGCAGCTTGCAGTGAAGACGACTACAATGCTCCAACACCTACTGGAAATCCAGTGATGAGCTATAGCGCTCCTACTACAGCAGTATGGATGGGCGAAGAGGTAGAAGTGAAAGTAGACTGTAAGGATGAGGCGGGCGTAGCTCTCTCTACCTTGAAAGCCAACTTGCTTTTCAGCGGTCAGAGTGTAGACGCAACAACTATCCGTACCAAGGAGCCGGGTGAATATCTTGTCAAGCTCAAAGTACCTTACGTTCAGAGCATTCCTGATGGCAAGGTTGATATACAACTCACTTTGCAAAATGTGTCGACAAAGGCAAATACTGAGACGTTATCATTCGACATCAAGCGTCCGCACTTTACAAACTTGCAATTTGTCTGTGCAGACGGAACCAAGTATGACATGACCGAAGTTGACAATTTCTTGTATCAGACTGTCCTTCCCAACACAAAGAAGAACTTTAAGGGATATTTCGCTACCAAAGATGGCAAGTTCGTATTTGGTTCAAGTACAGGAAAGGACATCAATTTGGGCGAAACCAACAACTTCAACTTCTCGTCAGAGAATACTGATCATGTAGTCGTTACTTTCGATGCCAAGAACTATACTGCAGGACCTACAGATGTTTTACCAGTCACCATGCTCGATTTTGCCGATTCTGATGCAGGTAAGACTTGGGTGGGAGATATCAAGCAAGGTGCTACCTGTAACCTTACTATCAACGGCAATAATCTGCCAGATGACTGGTATTATGACAATGATTGGTTCCAAAAAGAAGAAGATGGCACCTACACCTTCAAGGCCATCACAGGCAGATACACCGTACAGGCTGACTTCACTCATAAGTCTTTCCGCATCTGGACAATGAATGGAAACGAGCCTATGGCATTGAACGCTGATGGTACTGGCGCTCTTTGGATAATAGGAAACGAAGGAATCAACAAACCTACTTGGGACGCTGTAAATCATGGTTGGTGGACTGGCACCGATTCTGATGTCTGTCTCACTCCTATCAAGGATAAGGTATATCAGGTTACACTCACCGTAGGCAAGCAGCTCAGAGCTACTGACGTAAACTTCAAGTTCTTCGGTCAGGCCAACTGGGGTATTGAGTTCAAGGGTAAGGATAACAGCCATCTCATCTCAACTGAGAGCGAGGTATTCGGCATCGGTGACGGTAACGGTCACGACAACGGCAATGTTTACCTGAAAGATGGAGTAGAACTGAAGGATGGCGAGACATACGTATTTACAGTTGACTTGACTGCCGGTGTAGACAAGGCAGTTCTCAAAGTAGAAAAGAAATAAAAAAACGTGACTTGTAAACCCATCTAAAAGAAATTAAAAGTAGATTTAGGTTTAGTACTGAATAATATATGTATTTTGATTGGTTGAAGGCTGTTCCAAGTGATTGGGACAGCCTTTTTCGTAATGAACTTATCACGTAGATGTCATTTACTGAAGTTTCACATGTACGGAAGTAGAATTATAAAAAGAAAAAACATGCCAAACATTTGGCATTATCCACTAAAAAACTTATCTTTGCATTTGAATGTTCGCTTACTCAGTAGAACAGGCTTAATTTAAATCTATTTTAATCTTACAACAAACAAAACATAATGAAAAAGATACTATCTTTGGTATATATATTGTGCTTCTCTGCACTAACTTCAAGTTTTGCTAAGAATAAAAACATAAAAGACTTATACGAGCAACTTGATCAGGCTATCGAACAATCACAATACTATATCAACCAAAAAGAAAGCCGCATCACTAAAATCAAAAAACAGAGCTGGCAAGGACATACACCCCAACAACTCCTAACCGCATATTACAAACTATACGAAGAATACAAAGCATACCAAAGCGACTCTTCTATTTATTATATTCACCAAGCCATCGACTTGGCAAAAAGAAACAACATGAAGAGCGACATTACCAAGTTGAGAAGTTTACTTGCTTTACAATATTCAACATCAGGAGCTTTCACGGAGGCACTTCATGTTCTACAAAGTATCGATAAAAAAACTTTGAATAACTCTAACAAGAAAGACTATTACATAGCCTTTTATCACGTCTATGGCGAACTGGGCTTTTCAAATATACACATTGACACTGACCTAAGTCAAGAATTCTACAACAAACAAAACTGTTGTCGTGATACATTATTTTCAATATTATCCCCTAACAGCGAGGATTACCTCATGAGAAAGGAGGTCTTGCTAACCAGCCAGAATAAGTTGAAAGAAGCTCTTAAAATTAACGACATCCGATTAAGCAAGTGCAAGAAAGGAAGTCACGAATATGGAATTGTGGCCTACTATCGCTACTTAATATACCGCTCGCTGAAAGACGAGGACATGGTAAAATACTGGCTACTACAATCTGCTATATGTGATGTAAAATGTGCCATCAACGACCAAGCTTCACTCTGGATTCTTGCAGAGATACTCAGCAAGGAAAAAGATGTGGAACGCTCATACAAATACATCAACTTTTCGTGGAACGCCAACAAGAGATTCTGTACTCGCATACGCAGTTGGCAGATATCTCCAGTGCTTGGCACCATAGACCACAACTATCAGGCAGAACTCAAAAAGGCCAACCATCGTCTCATCTTTGCCATTATATGTGTGAGTCTTTTGGTCATTGCATTGGCTTTATTGACATTCTATGTCAACAAGCAGAAATCGTATCTGTCGAAAGCAAGAAACGATCTGAAGAAAACCAATACTCAATTAGAAGAACTCAACAACAAACTATCTTCCACCAATGGTATGCTAAAAGCATCCAACGACAAACTCAATGAGTCGAATGGGGTTAAGGAAGAATATATAGGCCAGTTCCTGGGGGCTTGTTCACACTACATCGATAAACTGGACAAAATGCGCCTCAATGTCAATAAGATGGTAAAAAACAAACAGTACAACGAACTCTACTCTATGACTAAGAGTTCAGAGGTCAAGGAGCAAGAACTTGAAGAACTATACGCCAATTTCGACAAGGTATTCCTAAACCTCTTCCCCAACTTCGTGGAGGATTTAAATGGACTGCTGAAGGAAGAATACCAAATTCATCTATCCTCCCCTAACAAACTCTCAGCCATAGTAAGAGTATTTGCACTCATTCGTCTGGGCATCGACGATAGTACAAAGATTGCAGAATTCCTACACTATGCAGTCAACACCATATATAATTATAGGGCAAAACTACGCAATGGCGCAATCAATGACAGAAATGAGTTTGAGAAAAAAGTCAGAGAATTAGGAACGCTGATGAAACATCAAGAGCCAGAGGAATAGAAGGAAATCGAGCATGAATAGAGATTGATTTCAAATTATATCTTCATGTTACTTGTTCTTATGGAATTCCCAAAAAGCAATAATATTTCATAGTTTACTCCCGAAAAGGTATGCTACTGCACTCACAGACCACATACATCAAAAACAGAATATAAATAAAACAGAATAAGAAATGAAGAAAATATTATTATCATTATTGACAGCCATCAGTTTTGGAACTACAGGCTGCTCTGCACAATCGGACAGTATTGACACATTGGCTCCACAGTCCTTTATCAAACAGGCTAAAGCCGATACAACAGCCATTATTCTCGATGTACGCACACCCGAAGAATACAAAGAAGAGCATTTGGCTGGAGCCCAGCAACTCGACTTTCTTAATAGCGAGGCCTTCGATGCTGGTATCAAATTGCTCGACAAGTCGCACACCTATTATGTATACTGTCGAAGCGGCAAGCGCAGCCACAACGCCTGTATCAAAATGAAGAAGCAAGGCTTCAAGGTGTTTGATATGGAAGGAGGAATCCTCAACTGGAAAAGATTGGGAATGCCTACAACTAAGGAATAAGTTTCCTCAAAAAATGG